>ULMG01030185.1_pt1 | contig 23099 bp, 20 predicted proteins | sample 1951601 | NCBI WGS metagenome assembly ULMG01 (sample SAMEA4835545, study PRJEB28245) | human gut metagenome | biome: gut microbiome; material: fecal sample | place: Denmark | collected 2008
TGTCCACTGTAGAAAGTTCATCAGAGAGCTTTTAAAAAAGGAAGAATATCGTAGAATGCTGATTAAAAAATACGGTATAACAATTGGCGATAAATTAGCAGAAGGTATTATAGAAATCGGCATGACCAAAGATATGATGGTTGATGCGCTTGGATATGATGACATTGTACTACACTCTTATCGTATTTCAAATTCAATGGATTGGAATGACAATGCTATAGAGATTTGGGAATATGACCCATCTAAAGCTAAGCAATACATGGATAAAGAGATGGGAGAAAGCGCTGCATTATTAAACCTTTATTTAGGTCTCGCTTCCTCAATGGGTTTCGATTACAAATCAGAAATCAGCAAAAATGTGACATACAAATACATGAAATTCAAAAACAATCGTTTAGTTGAAGTTAAAGACAGCAGTATATACGATGACATAGATCGTAGTTCCGGAAGTCTATACAATTCTTTTTTGTCCTACGGTTCAAGCCCAATCGGCATTGCGCTGTTCAGCTTTCGACGGCAAATCCCATCAGCAGACATCGCCGATCTCGCCAATTTCCCCAAGATGCCACTCGAACCTTGACATATCGCAGAAACAACAGTCGAGGCTCTATCTCGAACAAGTTGTGACATTTAGAGAATAATATAGCGATGCGGAATAACTATGCATCGCTATAGACAAAAAAGGAGGAGCATTTCGCCCCTCCTTTTTTTGTTTGACATCTGCTTACTTTGTCATATACTTCTTGAAGAACTCCATAATGACGCGGCAAGAGTCAAATGAGTCAGTTGCCCAGTTGTGGCCACCGTTGCGAACCTCATAGAAGTGTACCTCCTTGCCATATGGTGAGCCATAGTAGCGGTGGAAGATAACCTTATTCTTAATCTGAGGAAGCTCTGTAGTCTCCTGATACATACACTTATTTGCTGCTGCAACAGCGCCTACAGCAACAGGTACTGCAAGGTAAGCACCCCAACCAAACTGGTTGATAGGGTCACCCTCCCAACGAGAGGTCATATCGCCTGTACCGTGAACCTCCATAAATGCGATAGGAGTCTCGTAGTTGTGGCGCGTAGCCATCTCTGTAAGTGTCAGACCTGCCATAGAGGCGATAGCTGCGAACTCGCTCGCCTTACGATAAGCCATCAGGTAGCACATCTCACCACCATTTGACATACCTGTAAGGAAGGTATTCTTTGCAGACAAGTTATACTTTGTGTGCAGGTGCTTTGCAAGGTTGCAGATGAACTCACAGTCATCAATCTTCATCTTGTCAATCTGCCAAGGATAGTAAACATTCCAACCTGTTTTTTGACGTGGGTCGGTAGTTGCCTGTGGGTAGCAAAGCGCCACCTTATACTCCTCAGCAAGCTCCTTGAATGTAAGTGACGAGTTATTTACATACGCCTTTGCGCTACCACCATATCCGTGAAGGATAAACACCAGCGGTGCATTTGCAGGAAGGTCTGCAGGAAGGTAGATATAGTATGATCTTGTAACACCCTGATCCTGAATAGACTCAGACTTAAGTGTACCAGCGCTCGCTGCATGGCAGATAAAGAGCGCCGCAAGTAAGAATATAAACTTCTTCATATTGATTAATGATTTTTAAAGAAATTCCAAATTTGGTTATATACCTCAAATTCTGCATCGCACCAGCCGTTGCTCTTACCATCAACAGAGTAGAGTACCACCTCGTGGCCATTCTTACCACCAAGATACTTAGTGTAAGATACATGACCCTTACCCTGACGTGGGATAAGCTCACCGGTTGTGTAGTGTGTACACTCGTCAATTGCAACAATAGCACCTACGCTGAGTGGCACAGAGGCTGACTTACCCTCAACGCCTGTCCAGCTGTAAACAGAGTTCTCTGTAGCGTGTACGTGAACGAATGATACAGGCTGGGTGAAGCTGTTTGCCTTATATGCCTCAACCTCGATTGCACCTGAAACGCAACCGAAAGCTGCAAACTCAGACGGCATCTGCATTGCTGCTGTATAAGCATGACCATTGCAGTAGCTGAGCAGATAGAACTTAGAAGCGTAAGTGAAGCCCTCCTTAAGAGATGTCAAGAAAGAGAGATCCTCACCTGCAGCAACCTCAACAACGCAGAGTGTATAACCACCGATAAGACAGTGCTCTGCAGCCTTAAAGTTTACCTCAGGAACCTCCGCTACAGGGCTGTGGCGTGTGGTAAGCAACAGATCGTCAGTAAGCACAACTACAACCGGTGCACCAGACTTAGCCTCTGAAGGCTTTACGATAACCACATTGTGGTCAGCAATAGTCTCTGCAACAACAACGAGCGATGATGACTCACTCTTTACTGGTGTTTCGCTGTCCGGACCCTTCTCACAAGAGGCAGCAAACAGCAAACACAGACTTAAAATACAAAATATCTTTTTCATAGTTTTATTCTCCAAATTTTACGTGAACAGTAAATGGCTTGCTACCAGAGTTACCACCGGCAGAGCTGTGGTTAGTGTACTTGGTGTAGTTCTCTGCTGTAATCTGAGTTGTACCGCCTGAGTATGTCATGCTACCACCAAGAACGATGATAGGCTCATCCTCAGTACCCAGAACAACTGTATGAGATGTTGACCAGAAGTAACCCAGAAGCATACCATACCACCTCTCATTGCTAAAGTCATAAGAGATGTCGCACCTAACCTTACAACCGCGACCCTCACCTGGGCAGCTATCATAGTTACCGTGCTGACCGATAAGGCCACCAACCTCTGAAGTACCCTTTGTTCCAGGAGCACGTGTATTAGACAGTGTACAATAGCTCTCGTTGTACTCAAACTTGTGGCCCTTATCCAACCAACCGATAATACCACCGATATTACCATCCTCAATAGAGAGGTGACCATCGATTGTACCAGTATTCTTACAGTAAGTAACGCTACCTGAACCACCAGAGATACCACCAACGCGAGCAATAGTAAATGTAGTTGCGCTGATTGAACCGGTATTCTCACAACGAGTGATTGTATTTGTCTGTGTAGCATCCTCATAACCTGGATGAGCAACGATACCACCGCAAGTAGGGATTGTACCCTTACAGTAAGTAACGCAAGTAATCGCACCGCTGTTTGTACAAGATGTAATATCAGCACCTGAAGCACCTGAAGCATCTACAGGAGCACCACCAGAGATACCACCAACGTTGATAGGATAGTTCTTACCTGAGAATATAGAGCTGTTTGATGTAACAACATTAACATCAACAATACCCTCATTAGTGCTTGATGTGATTGAGCTCTGAGTAAGACCTACGATACCACCCATACGAGGACGGTTTGTACCACAAGATACTGCGAGATTCTCAACCTTAGTGATGTCGTAATCAACAGTACCTCTATTTACAGACTCTGTTACAGGGGCATTTGCACCAAGCTGAGCTGCAAGACCACCGATGTGGATAGGCAGATTGTCAATGCTCTTAACAACACCGTATGCAGAGAGAGACTCAACTGACATAGTGACATTACCGTGGTTCTCGCACTTTTTCATAGCACCGTCGTTGTAACCAGCAAGACCACCAACAAGGGCACCGTATGATGCACCGGCAGTATAGGTTACATTACCGTAGTTCTTACAGCCGTCCATCTTAGACTCACCAACTGCAACAAGACCACCAACAGCAACTGTTGCGTCACCAGCACCGGCGATAACTACAGAGACGTTAGCCTTATTTACAACATTTGTAAATGTACCTGTTGACTCAGCAGCAAGAGCAGCAAGGAAACCAGCCTTAGTAGCGGCAAAGGTACAGCTCTCATCGATAGTAAGGTCAGATACGCTACCTACAGATGCGAAGATTGCGTGGTCTGAAGTAATACCGCTGATAGTATTACCATTACCTACAAGGGCACCTGGGAAGATAGGGCCTGCAGGGAGTGTCTTGCCTGTAAAGTCGAGGTTAGCCTTAATCTGAATCTCATCAGTTGCGCTTGCTGAACGCAGACCATCTGCATTGCTAAGGATTGCGATAAACTCGTCAGCGTTATTTGCAACCATTGGGAACTCAGCCTTTACAAGGGTTGTAACCTCCTTAACATCTGAGTACTCAGACTCGCTCTCGGTTGTCTTCTCAACAGCCTTAAGACGGATCTGATAAGTTACAGCGCTCTTCAGACCTGTAATCTTGTACTCAAGCACCTTATCAAGCTCTACTGATGTATAGCTCTCAGCACTTGCCTCCTTATACTCAAGAACATAGCCTGTAGCGTCCTCAACCTTATTCCACTTAACCATAATCTCATCAACTGTAGATACGGCAGAAGTGATAACCGGCTTCTCAAGCTCAGTCTTAGTCACCTCGTAAGCAACAACCTTAATAATAACGTTATCAAGGAACATACGGTGCTGTGAAGAGCCAGGAGTTGAACCATCCTTACGGATAGGACCGATACCGATACGTGAGCCTGGGAATACGTTCTGCAGGACAATCTTCTCGGTTGTGAATGTACGACCTGCCTTAAGAGTAAACTCTGCTGCAGGAACAAGGCTCTCCATTGCAGGGGTGATAGCAGATGCGCCAGCCTTACCTGCGTGCTGTGAGTCGTTGATAATATAGACAGCAGCTGTCTTAGGGTCAGAGCCATAGAGTGCCTGGTCAAACTGTACCTCGATAGTAGCAACCGACTTGAGGTTTACAAGCTCAGGAGTACACATCAGACCTGTCTTGCTGCTTGCACCCAACTTAAGGTGACCGATACGGCCGCAGAGTGGAGATTTCTGATCGCCATTAACCTCATTACAGCAACCCCAAGTTGCCAGACGAGAGTTCTCAATAGCGTTCTTCATTGTTGTAAACAGACCAATCTCTACGCTTGGCTCAACAAGATACCACTTCCAAGGACCACCGCCAACAGGATTTACACCCTCGGCCTTGTCAAATGCAGTTGCAAGGTTACGGTCGTCAGCAGAGTAAGCAGCAGAGCCACGGAGGTAGTTTGCACCCCAAATAAGCTCACTGAAGTCCTCAGCAAGTACAACGTCACCAACCTCTGCCATTGTTGTAGAGCTTGGTTCAACAACAGTAAAGTCAAGTGTCTTGCCCTCGATAGGGTCAGCAACAGTCTTATTTGTAAGATCCTCAACTACAAACCAGTAGCTGGTATTCTTATCCAAACCAGAGAACTCAAACTGAGGGAAGCCATCTGCAAGATCCTCCCAGATTGGCTCATTTGGCTTAGTCTCCCAAGATACAACAAGGTCTGAGCAAGCCTCATCACGATAGATACCGAAGCTGTAGGCAACCTTCAAATCCTTTGCAGCATCCTTAAATCCGCTTACACTCCAAGAGAAGGCGAGGGTTGAAGATGTTGCATAAGCAAACTTAACTGCCAAGTTTGAACCGGCAAGCTTGAGCTGTACAATGTTACCCTTAGAGTCGGTCAGATATACAGGATCTGTATTTGTACCGTCAGGATAAGTTGCGAATACAGATGCCTTATAGACGCCTGTCGCAAGATTCTTAAACACGTGCTTGAAAGCATCTGCAGCGCCTGCATCACGTGTGATTACAATCGGCTCACCTGAATCAGGGGTCAGAGTCGATGTGAAACTTGTTGCTCCAGCCTTAACAGCAGCGCTGCCGTCAAAAAGGAGCGTAATAGTACTACCTCCAAAGCGTCATCATCTACGAAAACCGCCTCAGGAGATGGATAGAGAGGGTCGTTTGTATCAAGGCCTTCCTGTTCGCAAGCGATAAAACCGACTCCCATCATCAGAGTTAGAAATAAAGCTAATTTTCTCATAATTGAAAGTATTTTATGATTTCAGATTCTGCAATCTTCTGTACAGTTGATGTCTCATCTGCTGGTGAGGCCGTTTTTTTGTATATTGTTGCATGATGCAGTCAGTAAACATGCAGCCATTATCATTGCTAATTGTTTCATTTTAGATAAAAATAGTTAGTCAGATTAGTATTCATATTGAATGTGTCACTTCGTTTTCCGGGTAGAAGAAGGATATGCTCTTTAGCTCTAATTGGTGCATTGACAGAGCCGATACACATTAAGTGTTAGTAGTATTTATATGATGTTATTATAGTCAAAAACGTTTTTGCAAAGCTATGAAAAATATATTAAATACAATAGTCCTTTTAGAAATAATATCAGTAGTGTGTGTTAGGCACACTGCTTCTTTTGAAAATAACTATCGTGGAAGACCCATCACAAAACTTTTCAATACTTCACAGAAAAAGGACAATGACGGTGAGACGCCTGACAGGCGGCCTGCCGCGGCGGACGTGGCCACCCCACGGCCTCGGGAAGTGCGAGGTGCCTGCCGGATACAAGTTCTCGCGACAGCGAGGACGCAGGAGACGGTAGGAGGGCCGAACGGAGCGAAGTGAGTTCCGCCGCCGCTACCCGCCTGCCGCCGCTAAATCATCGTCAATGCATTACATCCTTGCAAAATTGCAAAAGCCCCGGAATCGCCATTACAGCGCTCTGGGGGCCTTATATCTTAAAGTCAAAGTGTCAAAGATGGAAATCTAAAAAAAACTGCCGGGACCGGATGGCCCTGGCAGTTTTCAGATATGATTAGTAATCCTTAGAACTGGTACATAGCGCGGACGAAATTGGCGTCTTCTGGACTGGTTTTGGAATCGTCATTTGTGGTAGTGCTTCCATTGTAGCCATAGATCCAGTATGCATTCGTTTCAGAGTTGCTGTCACTTTCTGTGGACGACCAGTAATAACTGTCAAGCGCTGTTCCGCCATGCTCCGTAAGAACCGCATTGATAACAGGAGCTATAGCAAGGAAGCACTTCACTTCATCAGATGCAGGCAAGTACCATCCTTCACCCTTCTCAACACACCACTTGAAAGCAGGGAAAGAAGCAAGGCTATTATCAAGAGCCTTGACTTTTGCGGTATTGCCCTTGCCGTCAGTCGTGCTCTGTGCACCGGTGGTTCTGTTGCTTGTTGACCAGACATCTGCAGTCGTTTCATCCAGAGAGATGATCTTGCCCTTCAGCTTGCTCTCATCTACCCATACTACAACACCTTTGACCGAGCCTACCTCATAGTAATCTCCGACAGCCCATTCCTTGGCAGGCGTCTGTACAGTAACCTGGCACACAGCCTTGACAGCACCGGCAGTTACGGATATTGTCGCCACTCCGTCAGCAACAGCCTTGACCTTTCCGTCCTGGCTGACAGTAGCTACAGCCTCGGCAGAAGATGCCCATACCACAGAACTCAAATCTGCATCCGCTGGATCGAATGTCGCAGTAAGCTGCGCTTCACCACCAGGCTCGAGATTCAGTTCGGTAGCGCTCAATGTGATCTGTGTCACCTTTATTATTCTCTTGGTTACAGTAACCTTGCACTCGGCTTTCACGTCGCCGGCCGCAACGGATATTGTAGCCTCTCCCGGAGCCAGGGCGCTGACCTTGCCTTCCTGAGAAACTGACGCCACCTTGTCATTGGACGAAGCCCATACCACAGCGCCTACTTCAGCCTCAGCGGGAGAGAAAGTGGCAACCAACAGGGCCTCCAGCTCTTCTACAAGATTAAGAGACGACTTGTCTAGCGTGACAGTCTCCACCTTTGCAGGCTCTTTTTCTACTTCTTCAGTTTTCGTTTCCTCTTTTTCGCAGCCGCATGCCAATGCAGCCAAACCGCAGAGCGCGGCGATGAATTTGAATGTTTTCATACTATAATAGGTTTTGTAATTTCGATAAATGCCCTTTTTGTAAATATATTATTTGAAAAAACTGTCTTCCAGCCTGTTATCCAATCGGAATCTTCACAAGCGGCCCGGCTTTACCGGAAGGATCGACGGCAACTGCCGCCACAATATATTTCTTTCCCTCCTCCTTGATGAATGCAAGCTCCTTCTTGTCCTTGTATCCCTTCATCTGCAGTGCTTCGATAGTGTCGTAATCCGAATGCCCGTCCAGACTGGTGAAAGTGCCCACGAACCAATGCGTGGCAGACACTGACGGCTCCATGTCCAATTTTACCGCCTTCTTTCCCGCGTAAATCTCACCATAAATGCTCGCGTCAATGATTTCATAACTTACCTTTACGCTTACACTTGAACCCATCGGCATCTCCGGAGTCGTGAACTCCACCTTCGTGACGCCAGTCGTGGCACCGCCCTTGTAGCCGAAAGCGTAAGCCACATACTTGGTCTTGGAAACAAGAATCTCAGTGGCATCCACCTCGTGGTAACCCTGGACAAGGAACGTGGATATGGAATTCCCCGCCTCAGATATCACCCAGTCCGTCAATTCCTTGTCGGATTTGAATTTGGAGAACGTCTCGTAGTCCATGCAGTCGGTGAAATAGGTCTCCTCATCATTGGACGGAGTGAACGCTATCTTGGCCCCGTTGAACTTCAGCTCATAGAGTCCTGTCTTGAATGTCAATGACGACTGCTCGGCAGCTGTAGTCCTGAAAGTCTTTTTGGTCACGCCTGTCGTGCCTGTACAGGACGGGTCCATCCCGAAAGCGAAAACCACGTAATCCGTCTCGGCTTTCAGCTTCGTGCTCTCGAATGAACTGCTGCCTTTCTCCAGAAAATCCGTCACAGACTTGCTGTAACCCGCCATTTCATATATTTCCAGAGCACTGCGAATCAGCTCAGCATTGGACTGTATGATACCGCCGTCACCACCATATTTCTCATATTCTTCCGCTGTCACGAAATCGCAGAAATAATAGCAGTCGCCGTCTGTCGGCGCCACTGAAATCTTCGCTGTCGTCGCACCGACACCAGTAATGTCAATGCTGAAGGAACAATCCACGCTCTCTACTTTTCCAGTGCGGAAAGCAGTCTTTACCAATGAATTGCCTGTGAGATAGTTCTCGCTGAAAGCAAATGCGTAGGCATAGTAGTCCGTTTCGCTCGAAAATCCGTCTTTTACAGCGGAGACCGCTCCGACGGACGCCTTGGACTTGGCGATGGCAGTATAATCGCTCTCGTACAGTGCCGCCACTTCCTGCAGGTGTTCTATCGCCGAACTGATCAGCGCGTCATCCGTTTTCAATGCTTCATAATCATCTTTGGAGATTACACCATAATAATATGGTGCAGAGTCCTCTGATGGCGTGATTTCGAGTTTTGCCGACCAGGTCGTGACATCTGAAGTCTTTATTTCGAACTCAACCGTCTTTTCCGGCTGAGAAGGCTCCGGCAGAGTCGATTCAGTCTCCTTCTTGTCGCATGAAAGCGAGATTGCTGCGCAAACAGCCAAGGCCAGTGTGACCTTGGCAGCAGATATTATGTGTTTCTTGCCGTTCATCATGGAACTTTAGAACTGGTACATGGCACGCACAAAAGTGTCTCCTTCCGGATTATCTTTGAAATCACCATAACTGGTGGCAGTCCCATCAGATTTAAGATTGCCATACAATGCGGCTGTCTCATCTTCCTCTCCTTCAGTGGATGACCAGTAGTAATCACTGATTTTTGTTCCGTTATGAGCCTCAAGCGTAGGATTTACCGTCGCTTTGGCATTCAGGAAATAATATACTTCCATGATTGCCGGGAAATACCAGCCTTCACCATGTGCAACGCACCATTTGAATGCAGGAAAAGCTGACAGTTCAGCATTGATGTCTTTTACTTTGTCTGTATTTCCTTTGCCGTCTTCTTCACTCTTGGCGCCGGTGTTGTATCCTCCTGTAGCCCAGATATCGACTTTCTCGTCGAGGGATATGATTTTCCCGTGCTCCTTGCTCTCGTCAACCCATACTACTACACCTTTTACATTGCCTACCTCGTAGTAATCTCCGACTGCCCATCCTGTAGCAGCTGCTTTCTTCTCGACGACTACCTTACACTCGGCTTTCACGTCTCCTGCCGTAACTGATACAGTGGCCTCGCCCTCGGCAACAGCCTTGACCTTGCCTTCCGGGGATACGGTAGCGACTGTCTCGGCAGATGATGCCCATACGACAGAACTCAAATCCGCGTCTTCAGGTGCGAATGTGGCTGTCAGCACAGCTTCCTCTTCAGGCGCAAGCTTGAGTTCGGTGGCGCTCAACGTGATGCTTGCCACCTTTACAGGCACAGGCTCTTTTCCTTCGTCATTTGTTTTGGAATCCTCTTTTTCGCAGCTGCATACAAACGCTGCAACACCGCAGAGAGCGGCGATGAATTTAAAGGTTTTCATAATCTATTGTTAGTTTGTTATTCTGTTAGTTCGTTGTCCGTCTTTTTGTAAATGTAGTGATTTTAATTTGGAATAACCAATAGATTGGCAGATTATTTTTGCGAAAAAATGCCGCCAGGATAATCCGAGCGGCATTAAAATGATATAAGATAATGATTTAGTAAGGATTACTTAAAGTTTTTTCAGGACATAATCCGCCTTTATCTTGTCAATGATGCTGCACACGACTTTGAAAGTGCGGCTGTAATGACTGTAGTTTGCGGGAGTTATGAAATTCACGCGGCCCTGACGGAGAAGTTTCTCGGCTACCGCCTTTTTCTGCTTGTTTTCCGGATTATAGACGGCGATGGAGTGTCCGCCGAACATGCTGACGATCTTCATGCACGGAACGTCGGTCTCTCCGTCTCCCACATATATCATCTGCGTGAACGGAATCCTCTTCTTGTCTTCCGCCATACTCTCATTGACCTCCTTGGTGTCCCTCGCGCTGAATATACCTTTATTTATCTTGAATATGAACTGTGTCTTGGCGGTGTAGTCCACAGCGATGCCCGGCCACTCGGCCTCTCCCTTGGAGTCATACAGGAACGAGCTCGCGAAAATGTGCTTGAACTCCTTGGCGAGCGGACAGCCCTCGATAATCTCCTTGAGACCGGAGGAGTTGATGTAGTGCTCCACCTTTACGCCTTGGCTGCGTCCATATTCATTGACAAGATCAAACCAGCTCTCGAGCCCCTCGAAAAGCTTTATGTCCTTTCCGAATTTCTTGAACTCGCTGCGCTTGAGCCTGATGCCCTTGGCTCTCGCCTCGTCGAACATCAGCTTCATGTAGGCGAGGATGTTGCTCGCGTCCTGTCCGGAAGCGATGCGGTTGCTTATGTCCCAGAACTCTTCAGGCGTCTTGCCGATGGCCTGGATGAATCCGAATTCCTGCATATTGCCCGGGGACAATGTCCCGTCAAAGTCGTAGATGAGAGCGACTATAGGTTTTCTTGTCATAGTCAATGCGCGACGGCTGAAAAAAATGAACAACAGAGCCGTCCTCCTTTGGCGAATATAGTGAAAAGTTATTACATTTGCGCAATATATGATGGTCAGGCATCTGGATTTTTTGTCACGGAAACCTGACGGGCTGTGATAACATAACCTATTAGTATATGGAACATTATTTTGCGCGTCTTCAGAACGCCATCAGACTGTACTGGGACAAACCGGCAGTTTGTAATTATAGAGGTGAAACATTCACTTACGGCCAGCTGGCTACACAGATAGAGCGGTTCCACATTTTCTTCGAGGCTTGCGGGCTGAAGAAGGGTGACCGCATCGCCATATGCGCCAAGAACACGGCCAGGATGGCTGTTTCTTTCCTTTCAGTCAATACCTACGAGACTGTGGTGGTGCCGATTCTTTCCGATTTCACGCCGGAAACCGTAAATCATCTGGTGGACCATTCGGAGAGCCTGATGCTCTTCACCGACAACGACATCTGGGCGAAACTCGACAAATCCAAGATGCCATTGGTGAAGGCAGTAATCAGTGTCAATGATTTCACTCTCCTCTATGCCGACAATGATGATGTGAAAAAGGCCTATGCGGCTATATCAGAGACTTTCGCCTCACGTTATCCTATGGGATTCACAGGAGAGAATGTCACATACAATACCGACAACTGGGATGACCTCGACATCATCAACTACACATCCGGCACGACAAGTGCGCCTAAGGGCGTGATGCTGACATACAAGGCATTGAGCGCGACCATCGACTTCGGCCAGAGATATATTCCGTCGTCAGACAAATTCACGATGGTGTCAATGCTGCCGATGGCCCACATGTACGGACTGGTATATGAATTCCTGTACCCTCTGTGCAACGGAACGAGCATCACATTCCTCGGCAAGACCCCGTCACCGTCACTGCTGCTTTCGGCTATGCACGACGTGAAGCCCTATCTTCTCATCACTGTCCCTCTCGTGATGGAGAAAGTGTTCAAGAGCGCCATCAAACCGGTACTTGACAAGCCGGTGATGAAAGTGCTGACAAGGATTCCGGGAATCAATTCATTGATATTCAAGAAAATCAGAGAAAAACTCCTGAGTGCCCTCGGCGGAAATCTCCAGATGATCATCATGGGTGGCGCACCTCTCAACCCTGAGGTGGAGAAATGGTTCAAGAGAATCGGCCTTCCTTATACTGTAGGTTACGGTATGACCGAAGCCGCTCCGCTTCTCGCTTACGAACCGTGCACATCATATGTTCCGGGCTCTTGCGGAAGGTCAGTGGACTGCGCCATTGTCCGCATTGACTCTGAAGACCCTCAGCACGTGGTTGGTGAAATTCAGGCGAAAGGTGACAATGTCTGCATCGGCTATTACAAGAATCCTGAGGCGACTGCAGCTGCATTTACGGAGGACGGCTTCCTCAAGACCGGCGACCTCGGCATCATCGATGCTCACGGCAATATCTTCATCAGAGGCCGCAGCAAGAGCATGATTCTCAGCGCAAACGGCCAGAATATCTACCCGGAGGAGGTTGAGGCTGTGGTGAACAATCAGGACTATGTGGTAGAGTCCGTAGTCGTGGACAGGGCCAGCAAACTCGTTGCTCTTGTCTATCTCGACGCTGATGCCATGAAGAAGGCAGGACTCGACGAGGAAACTGTCGCTGATCTGCATGAGACTATAAGGATCAATGCGAACAAGGCATTGCCGTCCTACAGTCAGCTCCAGAAAGTGGAAGTCGTGGACAAGCCTTTCGAGAAAACTCCTAAGATGAGCATCAAGCGCTTCATGTACAAATAGTTGTTTTTGGTGCAACGTATATGATTTTTTCTGCATCTAACATTTGTTGACTACTAACAGTTGAGTGAATTATGAACTGGAAGAAATTGATTGTACTTGCACTTCTTGCTTTCTTTTTCCATCAGAACGCAGATGCGTTCCGTCCACAGAAACCTTTCAAGGCGGACATCTCCTTTTCGGCTGCATTCATTGCCGAGAGCAATGTTCTCCGAGATCGTTTTATGGGCGGGTATCTGTCTTATGATGACTTCTATCGTGGCTATTCCCCTGACGTGGAACACCTGTATGCTGAATATCTTCAGTTGCCGGCTGCTGCTGACGGGGATCCGATGTTCTCCTTGCGGGCTGATTTCAAGGTGCTCGAATGGCTTTGTGTAGGTGTGGATTTTTCATATCAGCACATTTGGGGCACAGTCTATAAGGGATTCAACCGCTATCCGGAACGGAAGGTAAAGGGCAACGTGTATTATGTGATGCCGGAAGTCAGGTTCGACTACCTGAGGACAAGGCTTTCCACATTGTCCTCTTCCTGCAGTCTTGGACTTGGAATCTATGACGGATTCAAGAAGAAAGTCTATGCGGACTTCCAGTTGAGGCCCATCACTTATTCGATAGGTACCGTGGTTTACGGTAAAGTAGGCGTGACGGTCGGTACTCTTATGAATGGTTTGGAATTTGGTGCAGGTGTAAGGTTCTAAAGGAGGTAATGCTATGAAAATTAAAGTATTGATGGCGTTGGCCGTTTTGCCGCTTTTGGCTTTCGAATGTTGTGACGACACAGATACCTGGCAGTTCCGTTGCCAGCGGGGAAGTGAATTCACGCTTTATCCGCAGGACGTTCTCGATGAAGTGATAGGGGAGTCTCTGATGTCGCTGAATTTTGTCCAGAGCGTAATAGATTCGCACAATGGCAATCCTTCCCTCGGCATACACTCCGTCAAGGACGGGACCGGATGGGAGTATCTGGTGGAAAACAGGATCGAAAAAAGCGATACCATCTGGTTTGATGCCAGAAGAAGAATGAGGATGCGCCGTTCGCAGCCCGGAAGCAAATGGATCGTGACGCGAAAGGATGATTACGGTTACAATGATCAGCTGTATTCGTTTGAACTGAAGGCGGAACGCTGTGACAAGGATGTTGACGGTGCTCTCAAGTATCCGTGGCTTGTTACTGTCGAAGGCAGCCGTACCGAGGACTCGGATTATTCAATGACTTATTCAGTGCCGGCTCCGATGAAAGTCAGATGGGGCAGCATGCTTACTTTCAGCAGCGAAGATATCATGTCGGAAGGCAAACTGCTCATCTCTTTTTACAAGGAAGGCAAGAAAATCGACTGGATAAATGCTGACTATGCAGCAGACGGAACAAAGTACGAGACTTCATTGAACAATTAGAGACAGTGCCGTCAATGAACAATGTCGTAAGCTCCGAATCATGACTGACAATTTGTCACGACAATCACATTGGAACATTATTTGACCTTTCATAGACCGTCCGGTATGCCGGGCGGTTTTTTGTTGTGCCGCCGCATTGACCGGAAAACATTGAAATTTAAAATTTAAAATATCATGGCAGAGATTAAAGGTAAAATCGGCGTCACTACGGAAAACATCTTTCCGGTGATCAAACAGTTCTTGTATTCGGATCACGAGATATTCCTCAGAGAGCTTGTGGCCAATGCTGTGGATGCCACAGAGAAAATCAAGGCACTTGCTTCTTCCGGAGACTTCAAAGGTGTGCTCGGAGAACTTTCAGTCAGAATCGAACTCGATGAGGACAAGAAGGTACTCAAAGTCATTGACCGTGGTATCGGTATGACCGAAGAGGAGATTGACAAATACATAAACCAGATCGCGTTCTCTTCAGCAGGAGAGTTCCTGGAGAAATATAAGGACCAGATCGGCAACATCATCGGCCATTTCGGTCTCGGATTCTATTCAGCGTTCATGGTTTCCAAAAAGGTGACCATCGAGTCATTGTCCTGGAAAGAGGGTGCGAAACCGGTCATGTGGTCTTGTGACGGCAGTCCTGAGTATGAAATGTCAGAGTGCGACAAGAATGACAGGGGTACTGTCATAACATTGTACCTGGATGACGATTCCTCAGAGTATGCCGCAAAGGGTAAAATCGAGCAGCTGCTGAACAAATACTGCAAGTTCATGCCGTTCCCGGTCGTATTCGGCAAGGAGCAGGAGTGGAAAGACGGCAAATATGTCGATACTGACAAGGACAAGGTCATAAACAGCGTGGAGCCTCTGTGGACACGCAAGCCGTCAGAGCTCAAGGAGGAAGACTACATGAACTTCTACAAGGCCCTGTATCCGACTTATGAGGAGCCTCTGTTCTATATCCATCTGAATGTGGACTTCCCGTTCCATCTGACAGGTATCCTTTATTTCCCTAAGATCAAGGAGAGAATGGCTATCGAGAAGAACAAGATTCAGCTCTATTGTAACCAGATGTTCGTGACCGACCACGTGGATGACATTGTCCCGGACTTCCTGACACTGCTTCATGGTGTGATCGACTCTCCGGACATTCCGCTGAACGTCTCCAGAAGCTACCTGCAGAGCGATTCCAATGTGAAGAAGATTTCCGGCTACATCACCAAGAAGGTGGCTGACAGGCTGGAAGAGATCTTCAACAATGAGCGCAAGTCTCTGGAGGAAAAATGGGACAACCTCAAGCTCTTCATCGAGTACGGTATGTTGTCAGACGAGAAGTTCTGCGAAAGGGCTATGAAATTCGCTCTCCTTAAGAATACTGACGGCAAGTTCTTCAGCCTGGAAGAGTACCGCAAGGCTATCGAAGGCTCACAGACAGACAAGGACAAGAAGGTCGTTTATCTGTATGCTACTGACACTGATGCCCAGTACACCTTCATCGAGGGAGCCAAGAATAAGGGTTATGACGTGCTGCTGATGGACTGCGAGCTGGATTCACACTTCGTAAGCCTGCTCGAGAGACAGATTCCTGACTGCAGGTTCTGCCGCGTGGACTCAGATGCCATCGACAATCTTATCCCTAAGGAAGACAGGAACAGGCCTGAGTTCAGCGAGGCTGAGAAGAATGACATTTCCGACCTGTTCAAGGCAGTGCTGCCTAAGGGCTACGAATATATCGTGACGGCAGACAATCTCGGCAAGACCGGCGAACCTATCCTCATCACTCAGAACGAGTTCATGCGCCGTTACCGCGAGATGAGTTCATTGGGCGGAGGAATGAATTTCTACGGTCAGTTGCCGGTATCGTACAATATCACTGTCAATGCTGAGAATCCGCTCATTGAGAAGATTCTTGAGGCCGAGAAGGCACAGGTGAAACCTTTGGAAGCCGTGGCTGATGCTGATCCTGAAATCGTAAAGGCAGGTGAGGCTAAGGATGCTACAGATGAGCAGAAGAAGGCTGCTGAGGATGCCAAAAATGCCGCACGCGAGGCCAAGGATGCTGCTTACTCAGTACATAAGGCTGATATCGAGGCGTTTGCATCACAGAATGAAGTGCTCCAGCAGATTGCTGACTTGGCGCTTCTTGCCAATGGTCTGCTTAAGGGCAAGGCTCTGAGCGAGTTCATCGCACGCAGCCAGAAGGTCGTAAGTGATGCGTATCTGAAATAAGCGTGACTCTGACAAAGAGTTGTAAATAGAGAGAGACTCCCGCATTGGCAGGAGCCTCTTTTTTTAGTTTGTCTTCTTGTAACTTGCTACAGCACAAGTGGTGGTGACTGCACCCAGTCCCAACAGCCATGCCAGGTCCGGCCAGGTGTCTGCGAACGTACATCCCTTGAGGACTATGGCCCTCATCGCATGGGCGAAGTACCGGAGCGGATTGACGAGAGTTATGTCCTGTGCCCATCCCGGCATTGACTCGATCGGCGTGAAAATACCGCTCATCAGCATAAATACCATACTGAAGAACCAGATGACGAACATCGCCTGCTGGGTGTTGTCGCTGAAATTGGAGACCAGCAGTCCGAATGAAGCCATTGCCAATATGTGGGCGAGTGTGAATACGGCTATGTCCAGCAGGCTGCCCTTGCATACGTAGCCGAATACAATCCACGACAGCAGCAGACACGAGAATACCATGAAAAATGCTACGGCAATGTACGGGATCATCTTGCAGACGATGAATGTGGTCTTGCGTACAGGCGTCACGTTGATTTGCTCTATGGTACCTCTCTCCTTCTCGGAAACGATGTTAAGTGCAGGCAGGAAGCCGCACATCATGGTGACGGCGATCACTATCAGCGCCGGTATCATAAATGCCTTGTAGTCAAGATACTGGTTGTACATGTATGTCTCGTGTATCTCGAACTGTCCTCCCGATGCGGCAGGGATTCCTGAGGCGGATGCCAGGAAACCGCTCACGCAGGCGTTGAGGTACTGCGCTCCGATATTGCCTCTCGTGCCGTTTACGGTATTGATCTTTATACCTACCGGAAGCGGGTCGCTCTTGTCTGTACCGGTCTTGAGATATTGCGCGAATCCGGAATTTATCGTCAGGATGGCATCGGTGCCGCCCTTGTCCATAAGGCGTTGAGCCTCTTCCGGTGAAGAAGCCAGGTCCAGCAGCTCGAAGTAACCGGACGACGCGCATTTTTCGGTAAGCAGCTGGGACTGGTCTGACCGGTCATTGTCCACTACCGCGAGTTTTATGTTGCGGACCTCCATATTGGCGGCGAACGGGAAGACAAATATTATCAGAAGCGGAAAAACCATTACTATACGTGGCATTCCTGGATCTCTCAGAAGCTGCTTGAATTCTTTCTTTAACAGATATTTCCACATATTACAGTCTGGTTTTAAAGTTCTTGACGCTTACCCACAGGAGGAATACTGCCATTCCTGACAGAACCGTCAGCTCTTTGGCTATCTCCTGCAGTCCGACTCCCTGTATCATGATCTTCTTCACAATGATGATGAACCATTTGGCCGGGATGAAATCTGAAAGCGCTTGCAGCGCCACTGGCATGCTCTCGCAAGGGAAAATGATTCCTGAGAGCAGCATTGTCGGCATTGTCAGTCCCATACCGCAGAGAAGCATCGCGGTCTGCTGGGTCTTGGAAATCACTGATACCAGCAGTCCGAGTCCGAGAGAAGAGCCGACAAATATGAGGGCAGAGAATGACAGCAGGGTCAGGCTGCCACGTACCGGCACTTCCATGACATAATGTGCAAGCAGCAGTACGCTCACGAAATTGATGAGCGACAGGAACAGGTAAGGGATGAGTTTCGACAGTATTATCCAGAAAGGCTTGACAGGGGAGACGAGCACGAGCTCCATTGTCCCCATTTCCTTTTCCTTAACGATGGACACTGCGGTCATCATTGAGCATATCAGCATGAGTATCAGGCCCATAACGCCAGGAACGAAGTTATAGGACGAGTTCATGGCCGGGTTATACATCAGCTGCACATTAGGCCTCATGGATGTGGTCCCGACTCCGAACATTCTCTCGGAAAATTCCACCTGGCTGCTCTGCAGCACGCCTTTTATGTAGTTCATCACAATCTGTGCGGAGTTCGGGTCAGAGCCGTCGCTGACTATCTGGATGACAGCCTTGCCCTGGGATGAGAACTTCTTGTCGAAGTCACTTTCGAAGCACAGGAACGCCTTCGCCTTTCCTTTTCTGATCCGCACCTCGGCTTCGGAGGGTGAATTGTGGAACTTCCCGATGCTCAGATACTTGTTGTTGTCAATGCGGTCGATTATGTTGCGCACGACAGGATCGCCAGGGTCTCCGACGACGTCCACCACAGCATTGTGCACCTCGGTGCTTATCGCGAATCCGAACAGGATAATCTGCACGATAGGCATCACCAGCACGATCAATGTCGTACGTCTGTCCCGGAAAATGTGCCGGAACTCCTTTTGTATGAATGCAAATATCTCTTTCATCTTCTTCCGGCTATTTTGGTGAATACTTCGTCCATGTCTTTTGCCTCATACCGGCCCTTGAGTTCAGCAGGGGAGCCCAGCGCCTCGATTCTTCCGTCCACCATCACTGACACTCTGTCGCAATACTCGGCCTCGTCCATATAGTGCGTGGTGACGAAAACCGTGACACCCGTGGATGCCGCCTTGTAGATCAGTTCCCAGAAGCTGCGTCGTGTGACCGGATCCACACCGCCTGTCGGCTCGTCCAGGAACACGATCTCCGGATCGTGCACCATAGCGATACTGAAGGCAAGTTTCTGTTTCCAGCCCAGAGGAATGTCGCTCACGTACATGTTCTTCGCCTTCTCCATGTCCAGGGCCTTCAGCATTGACTCTGTCTTCTCTGCTATCTGCTTGTCAGACAGGCCGTAGATGCCGCCGAACAGCTCGATGTTCTCCCACACTTTCAAGTCCGGGTACAATGAGAATTTCTGGCTCATGTAACCGATATGCTTCTTGATCTTTTCCTGTTCATTGACAATACTGAATCCTGCGACCGAACCCTCGCCGGAAGTAGGATGGCTCAGGCCGCAGAGAATCCTCATCGCGGTAGTCTTTCCTGCTCCGTTTGCGCCGAGGAATCCGAAAATCTCACCCTTGAAGACATGGAAGGAAATGTCATTGACAGCAGTGAAGTCGCCGAATCTCTTGACCATGTCACGAACTTCTATTGATTTGATGTCTTTGTCCATGATTATGAAAGTCTTATGAAACAGTCCTCTATTCCCGGTTTTATTCTCTTGACCTGACAGCCTTCGATGCCGGAAGCCTCAAGTATGGATTCGAGCTGGTGCTCGTCTGGGCCGTCCTGCTCTACGGAAATATGGCATTCGCACCCGAATGAGTTACAGCCTATGATACCCTTTACTCCGCGTAACGTGTTCAGTATCTGGAACATATTGCTTCCGGTAGCGGCATAGAGCGGACCAGGGTATCTGGAAACTATCTCCTGAGGTGTGCCCTGGTCGATAATCTTTCCGTCCAGAATCAATGCTATCCTGTCGCAGAGGCTGGCTTCGTCCATATACGGTGTGGAAACCATAATCGTCACGCCGCTTTCCTTGATGCGCTTCAGCATTTCCCAGAACTCCTTTCGGCTCACTGCATCCACACCGGTAGTCGGCTCGTCCAGAAACAGGACCTCAGGCTTGTGCACCAGAGCGCAGCAGAGCGCAAGTTTCTGTTTCATGCCGCCGGAAAGAGCGGATGCGCGGCGCTTGTTGAACATCTCTATCTGGGAATAGATTTTCTCGATCGTACTATAGTTCTCCGCCACCGTCGTACCGAAAATCGTGGCATAGAAATTCAGATTCTCCTCAACGCTCAAGTCCGGGTAGAGCGCGAAATGTCCGGGCATATAGCCGATGCTGCTCCTGATCGCCCCGTAGTCGCGGACGACATCCTTCCCCTCCACAGAAGCCTCGCCCGAATCCGGCAGCGAGAGCGTAGTCAGGATACGGAAAAGACTCGTCTTTCCTGCCCCGTCCGGCCCGATGAGCCCGAAGAGCTCGCCCTTGCGGATATTCAGGTCAATGTCCTTGAGGGCGGTTATGTTCTTGTAGGTCTTGCATATCTTGCTGACCCTTATGGCAATGTCGTTGTCCATAATCTATTTCTTCACATAAGCATACATTCCGAGCCTGAGGCTGCCGTCATTTGGTACTGCAATCTTTACTGCATAGACCATGTCCGCGCGCTCGTCACGTGTCTGGATATTCTTCGGCGTGAACTCGGCCTGTTCGGAAATCCAGATGATCCGGCCTTCCAGTCTTGCAGGCTCCTTGCTTCCGTCGTCAGGAATGACCGTAACCTTGTCTCCGATTTTTAGGCCCGCGAGCTGGGCCGTACTGAAATATGCACGTACATAAGTACTGCCCATATCCGCCACCTTGAAGACCGGCTTTCCGGCAGTGACATTTTCACCTGCCTCGGCATAACGTGTAAGCACCGTGCCGGATATAGGAGATGTGATTTTGCATTTTGCCAGCTGGTCTTTCTTCTGCTCAAGCTGGATCCCTGTGCTGCGGATCTCGGATTCGACGGACGTGTTGTTCCTCTCCCAGCTCTGTGTCTGGGCATCCATCTGCGCCTTCAGAAGCGCGATCTTGTCCTTTATGTCATCGACCTGCTTGCCTGTGGCCGCATTGTTCGCCAGCAGTTTGCTGTATCTGGCAAGATCATTCTCCAGACTTTGCATCTGGCTCCGGTTAGGCTCGCTCTGCTTTTTGATATCGATTTTCTTCGAATATGCTCCCTCTATCCTCTGTTTGAGTTCCTGGACCTGAAGATAAGTCTGGACAGAGTCGATGACACCCAAAACCTGTCCGGCCTCCACTGTGCTTCCTTCTTCCGGTGTCAATGAAAGGAGTTTGCCGTTGCTCTCGGCTGAAATGATGACTGTGGTCGCGTCGATCTGCCCGCATGCGTCGAATTCGATATTTCTGTTGCAGGCTGTCGCGGCTGCCACGAGCACTGCTATCAATAATGCTTTTTTCATATTGTCAATGTTTATTTTCCCAATGTATAGTTTCGGTCGAGGACATCCATAATGTATTGGACTTTGTGGACATCATTGTTCAGACGCGCCTTGAACTCCTCGTCCAGAAGCGACAGATAGTCGTTCATCTTCAGGACGCCTTCTTTATATTGGTTCTCACCGGTCTCGCGGATGCTCTTGCGCAGTTTCACGATTTCCTCATCCTTCTGAAGTATGTCAATGTCCTTTTCGACCTGGCTCTGCTTCTGGATGGCCTCCACGGAAGTGTTCAAGATAAATGACTCACGAGCGTAGTCCAGCTTGCGGCTGTCAAGTTCGGTCTTGCGCCTGTCATTCTTGAAGGTGTAAAGTGAACCTAAGTTCCACTGCATCTTGATGCCTGCGATGACGTAAGGGTTGAACTCCCCGGACAACATGTTGAGGCTCGGTCTGCCGTAGCCGGCCTGGACAGTGAAGTTGAAGCGTGGCCAGAGTGATGCGTCAAGTTGTTTCTTCTGTGCGGCAACCTGCTGAATCTGAGCGTCATACAGGTTTAGTTCCGGTCTCTTGATTTCCATGGATGTGGTGGCCTCGATCTGCGGCTCGACAAATGTCTGGCCCGTCAGATCCTGTCCCGTAAGCAGGCTGAGCATTCTTACATATGCCGCTCTGTCCGTCTGCAGCCCTGTCTTCTGCTGTTCGCAGGAGAGGATGTTGACTTTTATCTGGTCAATGTCAGATTCCCATTTTATTTCGCCTTCGACGAGTGTCTTGACCTCATTCAGACTGCGGTTCAGGTCCTCTTCGAGTATTGCATTGAGTTTAAGTTGCTTGTCAATGAGTATGATGCCCAAATATACGCTCTGGACTTTGGACCGGATAGTGTACATGTTTACTTCCAGCTGTTTGCGCTTGACTTCCGCTCCTGTCTTGGCCTGCAGAGTCTTGGCTGATGCCGCTCCTCCGTCCCATATCTGCTGGGTGATGTCCGCTGTTATGCCGTACTGGTCGTGAGGAATGTTGAAATCCATTCCCGGCATTGAAAAAGGCATTTCCACGACTTCTGACTGCCAAGTGGCTTTGGCAGAGATACTAAGTTGAGGCACCCATGCGAGTGAAGCGTTCTTCAGGTCGAACCCCTCGCTTGCCTGTATCAGTTCCTTTTCCTTGATCTGAGGATAGTTGCTGAACGCATTTTCTATGCATTCGTCAAGCGTTATCTGTGCCCCCGCGTTTATGCTGATAAACACGGCGAGCGTGGTCAATGCACATTTCAACGGTTTCATAATCGAAGCTCCTTATTATTGTTGTTTTCCTGTCAATCGGTTGGCAATCAGTTCCACGGCCTCGTGTTTGCGTGCCTCCAGGAACACCTTCTTCTGTTCTTCGCTCAGTTCCAGGACATTGTTCAGCAGAGGACTTAGAAACGGAGTTATCGCGCAGACACTGATTATGTCTATTATCAGGTCAATGAAAGTGATCTTCTTTATCTGCCCGCCAGCCACAGCCTTGCTTACCTTTTCCTGATGTGACCGGATAATCGGGTCAATGTGTTTTCCCAAATTGTCCACATAATCTTTTATCAGTTCAGGCCTTTCCTTGCACACCTCGAAGAAAAGGGACATCTGTCCGCTGTGCTCATTGAAGAAATCGAAAGATATCTCAATCACTTTTCTCATGAAGTCAGTATCATTGATTTCTGATACCATTATCGACTTCAGGTTCTGTCGTATTTCTTC
>ULMG01028245.1_pt1 | contig 22638 bp, 19 predicted proteins | sample 1951601 | NCBI WGS metagenome assembly ULMG01 (sample SAMEA4835545, study PRJEB28245) | human gut metagenome | biome: gut microbiome; material: fecal sample | place: Denmark | collected 2008
CGCTGGTGGAAGGTGATGGGTTCCGGCGGCTGCGGAAGGAAAGGGATCCGGTTCTGGTTCAGCAGTCGATAGAGCACAATGCCCAGAGAGTATATATCTACACTGAAGCCGTACTCCCTGCCTCGATAGACTTCCGGAGCCATGTAGTTATAGGTCCCCTTTTTAGAAAGGCCGGACATCGTCCGCTCAATAGTACGGGCAATGCCGAAATCACCCAGCTTATAATCTCCGTTGTCGGAGACAAAGATATTCTCTGGTTTGATATCTCTGTGGATCACATTGTATTTCTGACAAAGCTCCAGTGCCTTACAGATATCAATGCCCAGACAAATAATATCGCGCCGGGACATGGGATGCCGGTAGGCATAGGGCAATAGTGGATTCAGCAATTCCATCCGGATCAGTATGTCCCATCCCACGCCATCCTTGTGGCGGATCACGGCATGGTCCTCGTAGCTTACTACATTGGCCGTGCCTTTGAGCTTGGCCATGATAGCAAACTCCCGAACGATATCCTCCACCACACTGTAGAAATATTCCTCTGCCTGAGTCCGAGTCATACCTTCATCCAGCGCACCCTGAAACTCCGCGTCGCTCTGAGGCACGGTGATGACTTTTAGCGCCGCCTTATAGACTTCGCCAAAATCCTCACGCTGGATCTCATAAACCGTGCCAAAGCTGCCCTCGCCCAACTTTCGCTTGATGATCCACTTTTCAAATACAGTAGATCCAATGCCATATGTACGATTCATAGCTCTCCTCACCAGTAGTAACCATCAATTTCTTCAACTTCTGTCTCTAATTCAGATCACGCTATTCAACTTTTGTGTGTTCTGAAACAAGGTACATATATCCACTCTGATAGTAAAGCCGTGTTTCCCTCATTGGGCCACCTCAAGCACCCATATGAACAGGCACCAAGATCAATGGCTCATAATACTTGCAATCGTCATCCCGAACTGATCATACCATTGTTCTCTTCTCACTCCGGCAAGACAAATGTTCCTATATTTCTCTGTCCGAAGTTATACAAGTACACAGTTCTTGTAGCTCTTTCGATCTCTGCCCCTACATATATCGATGCTGCCGAAACAATACGAGCGGAGATCATTCCATCATGCTCCGCATAATACTCAACATCTATGATCCCCTCGTCAGGATAGTTCTCCTGCATGTATTCCAACACCTCAGTGAGCAGTTGGACGGTCTCGTTTTCTTCCTTCGGCAGCAAAACATCGTGAGCATTGTGTATATCCATATTGTTAGAAGTCTGCGCTTGTATATCATACCACTTTATCTCGCCATCTTCCAAGTAAAGATATCCATCTAGAAGTTCGACCGTGCAAATCGTCGATGCTGCATACTCTCCCAACTCCATCGTTCGGATATAATAGACCTGCTTTTTCCCTTCATTCACATGATCGGCATAGTAGAGGGAGTTCCCATCCAATATACACGGGCCAACGATGTTCTCTAAGCTATACAAAAGCTCACCCGACCAATCATAGATAAAGAGTCCCTCTTCGTCACCGACCGCAAAAGTAATGGTCTCGCCAATTAGATGATCATCTGTGAAATTCCACTCCGTTAAATACGGTTCTAGAACTAAAACTTGATTCGTATGGATGGTATACAAAAATGTCGAACTCGTGCCTGCACCCGTCCACAGGTAAAAGAGCCATGTATCTCCATGACTTTTTACGATTTCGATAGAAGTCTCATCGAAGCCAAAATCAGTGTAGTATTTTATTGCTAGAGAGGCTGCGACCTGCTTTACACCGGTCTGTGCGTCAGTCAGCACTAAATAGACAAGCTTCTCACCAGTCGCGCCAACATCTGCTGGGCTTGTGTCTACAAAGGCAGCCTTTGGTTGCTGAGTGGGTGTCTCTACTTCAATATCAAATGATAATCTCTCTAGGTAGCTTTGAATTGCTTCATCTGCTTCTGACGATGAATTTGCCTCTTTATACTCGTATAGAGTGGCTAACCCCTCGACATGATCACCCATCATTGTAAGAACAACGCTCTTCTTCTGATACGTCTCCCAGCGCTTTGGTTCCAGTTCAATAGCCCTGTCGTAATCTTCTTTCGCCAGCAACAGGTCTTCAGCCGAGCCTCTTTTCATGTATGTATCGGCTCGTCCAATATAGGCATTTACATTTTGTGGGTCGATTTCAATGGCTGCGGTGAATGCAATGATGGCATTTTCATAATTCCCATCGGATAAGTATCGAGTACCCAAATCATACTGATCTTGCCATGTAGGTGCTCTTTGTCCACAAGCGCAAAGGCTCAGGCTCAAAATCAACACCCAAAATAAAATTGTGCGGCTTCTCATGTGACACGCCTTCCCTCCCCGTCCTTAGTTGTAAATACCGCCGTCCTTCAAATCAGCATAGACATCATAATGATCCTACCTATAAGTTCGCCATCATCATTATTCACTGACCGTCGAACTTGTCAGATCCCCTGATGCGTCATAGTGTTTTTCCCCTATATAGTTCCATTCCTCATCGTACTGAACAACCCAATACCACTCAAGAACACCATCTGCGTTGTACCAGGAATAGACATCTCTACGTCCGTTATCATGATATGATGTCGTTTCGTAGGAAGAAAGCGTACCATCTGCGGAAAAGTTATCTTTACGGATCTGATGACCATTCAGATCATAGGTATAAACATAATATTCGAGAAGCGTACCATCCGCGTCGTATCGATTTTCCTTTGCCAGGTTATCCTTTCCATCATATTCACAGATATTGTAATATGACATCTCACCGTCTAATGTATAGTGCGTCTCACGGGTTACTTTTCCAGCATCATTTCGCTCATATGTGATTTTTCCAACTTTACCACTATTATTCCAATAGTAACTTGTTAGTCTGTTGCCATTCGAATCATGTTGTATATCCACATGGCCAGTCTGGCTACCGGAAGCATCAAATGATGTCACGCCGCTTTGCCAGCCCTGCGTATCGTAAGTATAAGTATGATACCAGACCAATGTTCCTGTGGCATCATAACCGCTCTTGCGGCGCGTTTTGCCAGACGAGTCTTTGATAGTTCCAGCCTTGATCTCCTCCAGCTTGTCCGAAATCGATTGGTCCCCAGTCTTTTCAAATCCTCGCTCTAAAATATCCTGAGCTTTTTCATAGTCGCCCTGCCGAATATAAACATCCGCCATGCCCAGATAGGCATCTGCGCGAGTGTCATCAAGCTCCATCACGGACTGATAATCCGCCAGAGCCGCCGCCAGATTCTCTTCCGTTTCACCGCTGCCAATGTAAGCATCGCCGCGCCCGATATAGGCATCTGCCTGCTTCGGATCGATCTCGATTGCAGCTGTAAAAGCAATGATCGCTTCTTCATAGTTCCCCTCGGATAAGTAACGTATGCCGAGGTCATACTGCTCCTGCCAACTGGGAGCGGGGCCCTTTTGCCCGCAGGCGCATAGGGTCAACAGCAAAACCAGTGCTAAAAGCAAGCTTACTGTTCTTTTCATCACAAATTTTTTCTCCTTATGACACTGTATTAGCAAAGCAGAGGGTGCGCACCAGTTTTTCTTCGGAATCATAGAGATACAGAGTATTATTATACCCATCATTCTCTGTCAGCAGCACTCCATCCATGGAGTAGGTTTTTGATGTGTCATTTTGATGATCCGTAATCGTAAAGGTTTCAATCTGATAGCTGTAGCTGCGTTTTAGTGCACCGTTCTCATATACCTCCAGCGGAAGGCCATCGGCAGTTCGTGTGCAGGTGTACCCGTGTTCGTCCTCGACCCGGTTGCCCACAATGTCATCTTCCCAGAACCCGCCAGAACTGCCATCTGGATAAATTGTCGTCGTTCTGACCCCCATCGCTGTGCGCATCTCCGTCTGGGTATACTCCAATTCACCTCCACCGTTCGTATATATCATGGTCATGTTCCCATTTGCGTCATAGGAAGTGGTCTGATGAGATCCATTAAGATAGGCTTCCAAAGTTCGCCCTTGATTATCATAAATCCAATAATACGGATTTTTTTCATCCGGAAAATGCTTACTCCAATCCCATCTTCGGAAGGTATTATTAGCATCATCATACTCAAAGGTTGTTTCTGATGTTAAGGCCCCATCGTGGTAATAACGATCATTGGTCAATTCTCTTGCTCCGTTATATATCTGTTCGAGCATATCGCCGTCCGCCGCAGAATAGGTCATTCGCACAAGTTGCTCATTTGCAAACTCATACAATGACACACCTTCCACACTCTCTAATCTGTATTGAATCAACTCGTCCCCGGAAAATGTACAATTCTCGCTGTCCTCCAAAACCGGCTGACCATTTGAGTCATACTCCAGTCGCAGCCCCACGCTCCAGTGACCCCATTCACGGACAGGATAGTAGACTGCCCATCTTTTTATCTCATTCTCTTTTCCATAATAAGTTTGTTTAATCAACTCGCCACTCACATTGTCGTACTCTGACTCCACTGCCCCTATAAGACTGCCATCCGAGTCATAAGAATCCGTGCGGATCTCCCGCCCCTGCTCATCATAAGAATACACAACATAGGAATTCAATTCACCACTGTCCTGCAGGGCCAGAAGTTGCTCCAATCTCTCCTGAATCGTTTGGTCATCGGTCTGTTCCTGACCACATTTCAATGTCTCGATTGCTTTTTCGACATCTCCCTGTTCCGTATAGGCATCTGACAGACCCAAATACGCCTCTGGGCGCTTGGAGTCGATTTTGATAGCTGCCGTAAAAGCGATAACGGCCTCCTCATAGTTGCCCTCGGATAAGTACCGCACACCGAGGTCATACTGCTCCTGCCAGGTGGTAGGAGCCCCCTTCTTTGGGGCACAGGCAGAAAGGCTAAGTAACGTTAAAACCGCCAAGGTAAAAGAGACTATTTTTCTCATTTCTATAATCCTACTTTCTGATAACCTCATTGATACTGCATTCTCTCAATAGTTCTGTGCCCCGGATTTGTCAATCCCCGGCCATTGTTTGCGCCCCGACAATTGCATTTAATAGCGACTGATTACTGTAACGTATTCTATCCAAATGACTTCCGTCAAAAAATTCCATGACAACTGTCTTTTCCTCGTCTAACGTCTCGTCGAAAAAATCTATGTATATTTGCGGCAAGGGTTGTCCGCCCACAGTTGTTCCGCTCTGTTCAAGCGCGTATCCGCGCTTATTTCCATCCTTGTAAAGTTCGATCCAGATTCCCTTATAATCCATCAACTTGTCCGCCAGACCTTCATCCATGCCCAGCTTTCGTAAGACAGTGCCATAATCATCCCCCAAACAAATATCTAACCACCCGGTCGGTGTTCCCCAATCTTTCTCAAAATAAGTCGACATATCTGCATCTATTATTTCACGATTGTTGAGAGCAGCTATGCTGCGTCCTTTTATTGTTGAGCCATAGTCCTCTTCATAGAGGCATTCATTAACCTCAAATGAAAAATCGTTTCCATTGAAATTACCAGAAAACGTTGTTTCATTCTGGCTGCATAGCGGAAGCCCGAAAAATGAAGCCAAGTTATCGTACTCTTTTGAAAAAAGTTCTGGGATATTTGTATAAGATAATACAGTATCTTTTTGAAGAGCCGCCATGAGGAGTACATTTATATCAAATCCCGAACTGTCCAGGATCTCCTGCAGTTTATCTGCAATACTCTGATCTCCAGTAACTTCCAAACCATCTTCCAAAACCTTTCGTGCGGCTTCTATATCGTCTTTGGCTATATATGTTTCAGCGGCACCCAAGTAAGCTTCCGGGCGCTTTGGATCTATTTCAATGGCAGCGGAAAAGGCAATGATTGCTTCTTCGTAGTTTCCTTCGGACAAATACCGTACACCCAAATCATACTGTTCCTGCCACTGGGTTTCCACATTCTGTCCGCAGGCACATAGGCCAAGCAGCAAGGCGATGATCAATATCCAACTGCAAATTCGCCTCATGTGTATTTCTCCTTTTTCCCTCGTTGCTTAACTCTAAGGTTTTGATTCCAGAATAAATTAAAAATAGCATATCACCACAGAGCGCGCTCGTATTCTTCAATTTCAACTATGTATCCTGTTGGAATGAAATAGTAATCTTGAAAATAATCCGTATCCATTTTCCGGCCATTATCATATACCACTTCGGTTACTTCTGTACCAAATCCGGATGTACTCACCCATTTCCCATTTTCATCAAAGTAACTACGCTCTTTAATGCGAGGTTCTTCTGCCAAAGGATCATCTACACCCATTTCCAAACCATTAACTTTTCTTTCGATTTCGATGCCATCTTTGAAACCACCTTTTGCAGTTCCAACCCTGTAAATTCCTTCATACAACATCACTTCATAGTAACTGCTGTTTCCGCCACCGTAGGTACAGGGCCCAACATTATTAAAGTAGTATCTCCAATATGACCCGTCCCAGTTCCAGTCAACACAATCTCCTGCCAAAAAAGTCAAATCATATACCCCATTACCAAAATCGATATAATACAGATAATATCCCCGCCCCTGCTTGGGATGGAATTCTGCTCCGAAATAGTGGAGTCCGTCCTCTCCTGTGTACGACCAAATATCTGCTTTATAATCCTCTACCACAAAGGCAGTGTGACATTCCCCAAAGTAGTGAATCCGCTCTATGCCTTCCTGCTCAATAAGAGATTGGTATATTGGTGATGTTTCTGCGACAATCTCTGCTATTCTCCGCTCTTCAGAAAGGGCAAAATCATGAATCTCAATCAAGTATTCCTGTTGCATGACATCTATCATAGTTGTTATATAAGTCAAAGAGTTTTGAGAGAATTTATCTGACGACACGAAATTATCCTGATTGCGAAAGGGATCTCTCAACTCTTCAATCTTTTCAGCAATAGCAACATCAGATGTGGCAGCAAACCCTTGCTCCAATATCGTCATTGCGGAATCATAGTCTCCAAGCCGCTGGTAAATATCCGCAAGTTTTAAATAAATACCGGGTGGTTCTGCGTCTAACTCCAGTGCGGCCTCGTAGTCTGCCAATGCCGCCGCCAGATTCTCCTCCGTTTCGCCGCTACCAATGTAGGCATCACCGCGCCCAATGTAGGCGAGAGCCCGCTTCGGGTCGATCTCAATGGCTGCCGTAAAAGCGATAACGGCCTCCTCATAGTTGCCCTCTGATAAATACCGCACACCGAGGTCATACTGCTCCTGCCACATAGATGTATTCTGACCGCAAGCCATAAGACATATAGCCATTACTAACACAAATAGAATAGGCATTATTCTCTTCATCTTTCCTCCCCCTTTCACCATTGCCAATCAAGTTCATTGTATTGTACAAAAGACAGTATCTCTCCCTCAAACTCAAGATGGATGATCCCTCCGTGCTGCGAATCACAAATGAGAAAACCGTAGTTTTCTTCATCCACCATTTCTCCTTGCCCCATAGAATATGCACACCATTTTCCATCTTGTGAAAGTTCAAATGTCACTGGGCTTCCAATCATCAAGCAGCACTTTTTCCCCAGTTCGGATAAGCCCATCTTATCGAGCACCGTTTCAACGTTGTCCCCTGTTTGAATCGAGTTAAAGTCAAAATCAACAGTATCGTTCCCCTCAAAAACAGCTACGCCTATTTTCGAGCTAACAGATCGTGCCCATGCCCAGATAAGCCCTGTATGATAGGAGCCGTCTATTCTTCTCAAGCACGGCGTATATGTTATTCCAGACTTACCTCCATGCTCTCGCTCAGATAGCGGGTCATCGTATGTATCCGTGTTGTTCGGGAATATATCCATAAATTCGCTCAATGTGCAACGGCCTATTTCTTTCCCCCCGATCATGAAATCGGATGCATCAATCATTTGGCTTGTGATACTGAGTTCGGGGCTCTGTAAAATGCGATTGGCAAGCAGCTTAACATCTATCTCTCTCATGTCAGAATCACATGCCTTACTAAAGAGCTCCTCTACACTCCCATAGTCTCCTGTGGCCACGTAGGCAGCTACCAGAGAAAGATACGCATCCACGTTCTTCTGATCGATCTCGATTGCGGCTGTAAAGGCAATAATTGCTTCCTTGTGATCCCCTTCGGCCAAATAGCGCACTCCAAGGTCATACTGTTCCTGCCATGTGGCCGCTGTTTCTTTCTTCCCACAAGCACATAGACTGAGGAGCAGAATCACGCTAAGCACCACACTTGCCACTTGCTTCATACATATGCTCGCCCTTTCTTCGATCGTTGAGCTCTCAAAGCACAATAGAATAATCTGTACTCACCATGTGGTTTCTAAGACTTTTCATAAGGTACCCATACAGTTTTCCATTAAACCCATCACCAAACATTAACTGAAAAGCGAGACAATAAATCCGAAAAATAACCGACATTATAGTCATCTGAGTAAGTGCTTCCAAAGTTAAAGTCCAAACTGCAATTATGTGACCCATCCCATACATACACCTGCAAGTTGATACTTGAAAGATAATACCCACTGGTCTGGTTCCCATCACTATCCATTGAATACGAAAATGCCCCGGACAGATGATAGTTTTCGTGCTCCATATCCAAATGCGGCCAACTATTTCCATCCTGTATGAGCTCATCTGGCCACTCATTTTCATCTGAACCATATTCCCGCCGGGCAATGGAATAGATGTAAGCCGATATGCTTCCCGCATTGGAAAAACCAAGCTTTGACAGAACCGTTTCGAGATCATCCCGCATAGAAATATCCCGCACCCCGATCTGTAACGGAGAACGCTCTACACGTCCGTAATCATCAAACCCCCAAATACACACATAGTCATCGGAAAAATACTGCATCGCAGAAATGGCTCCAATCATACCATCCAAACTGCCCTGTATCCACAGAAAATCATCGTTCGAATAGTCTGTATGCTCTTCGTTTGTGGCAATTTTGAAGCCATTTTCAATCATTATAGCGCGCATTGTCTCAATGTCGATATTATCCGCAGTATGATTAAAGAAGCTGATTTCGTCAATAGACTTAACAAGCTTTCCGTTATCTCCCTGCGCTAATAAATCAGAGGTATTGGCTCCTTCTGCGTTTGAGTTGTTACCAATGACATTACCTTGTGGATCAATAAACAAGGTATCTGAAGCAAATGGCGTCCACTTCTCCTCATGGTCAGCCTCTGAGAGATTGACATAGATGCCAAAATAGGCATTATCCCACTGTACAGGTGTTAAGGAAACTTGAAACTGATACCCGCCCCCGCCTGTAACTCTATGGTCTTCATCCATCATGCGGAAAGAATCTGCTTCATACGTGTTTGCGCCAATCATTAAAATGCATTCTTCCTCCGGGCACTGATAGGCCACTGAAACAAGAAAATCTGTCTCACCACCGGAAAGGAAAGTTTGTTTGTCAAAGTATAGTTCCGTTATTCGAATGCCTACTTCGCCAGATTCCAAGAAAGACAGATTGGCCTCCAAACGAGAAAAATCCTCGAGATCCCCGCACACTTCTCGTCCCTTTTGAAGCGTGCTTCTCGCCTTGTCATAATCTCCAAGTCCTATGTAGGCGTCTGCTAAAGAAATGTAGGCTTCCTGGTGTCTGGGATCAATCTCAATTGCCGCTGTAAACGCAATGATCGCCTCCTCATAGTTGCCCTCCGACAAGTACCGCACGCCAAGATCATACTTCTCCTGCCATGTGGCCGCCGTTTCTTTCTTCCCACAAGCACATAGACTGAGGAGCAATATCACGCTGAGCATTACACTTATCGCTCGTTTCATTTCCGTGCCCCCAATTATTTCAAAGTCATATTAAGGCTTTCTTTTTAGTTTTCACCTCGCGAGTTTTCAATACTGGTGTTCATTCATGATTTTTCCCGTGCTGTCATAGTCAACCTCTCTGACCATATTACCCTGGGCATCATACTCGAATTCAACGTAGCCTTTAAGCTGTTTATCTTCGTTATACCGTAGATATTTCTGTATGTGGCCCGTATCGTCGTATTCCCACCCCCAGTATTCATCTATAGTATCATCAGCATTATAAAGAGTTGCAAAAATAAGCTCGTCCCAAAGATTATATTCATTGATCCCATATGCCCATGGCCCGCCGCCATCGTCACTTCGCATGGTCCTTACCGTCACATATCGCCGGCTCTCCTTGATCTCGTTGATCTTATCTTGCAATTTGGATGTATCGTTTGCTTTCAACATACCTTGCTGCAGAATGTCAAGAGCTTCACGATAGTTACCTTGTCTAATGTAAGCATCCGCCATGCCCAGATACGCATCTGCACGAGCATCATCAAGTTCCAGCACAGACTGGTAATCCGCCAGAGCAGATGCAAGATTCTCCTCCGTCTCGCCACTGCTAATGTAGGCGCTTGCGCGGCCAAGGTATGCATCCACGTTTTTAGGGTCAATATCAATTGCAGCAGTAAAGGCAATGATGGCCTCTTCGTAGTTTCCCTCTGATAAGTACCGCACGCCAAGGTCATACTGCTGCTCTTGCTCCGTAGACGTTTTCTGACCACAAGCTATGAGACTTGTAGCCATTACTAACACGAATAGAATAGACTTTATTCTCTTCATCTTTTTTCTCTCTTTCGCCAATGCCAATCAAGTTTATTATTTATATATTGCAATTTTCCACCGCTTAATCGCCCCACTTGATTGATTCCACGTCTTCTTTTGAATATGATGCATTAAATACTCCGTCTAATCTATCGCGTTCATCTGTAATCGGCAGCAAAGAGCCCCTATCATATTCCTTTGTCGTATTGAGAGACTGTGTTTTGACGTTTTCATGTTCATCTATATCGTCTAAATATGTTTGTGTTCCGGTAATGTATATTCTGCCATCTAATAACCCATCCACCATTTGTCCGTTAAAATTAATTCTATCTATTCGTGCTTGAAACCACGATTCACTATAAAGCGAATGCTCTCCGTTCCACGTCCAGTTCTCACAAGCCCCTGTTCCATAGTCGCGCCATGTCCAGTCATCTGCCGTCTTTCCGGCCGAGCAATAATACCCTATGCCATTTCGCGGCCTGATTTCAATGCGATTGGTTTCAGAGTTTACCCCTATCCTTACTTGGTCACATTCGGTATATAGTGTGGTGTGATTTTCTTCCCATGGAGTATTTTCAAGCATTTCCCACGCCGAATCTTTATCACCATTTATAATAACATCCACTAAGTCCGAAATAAACTTGCGCTGCTCCGGTTTCAGTTGATTGAAGAATGAAAACCCATAACGCATATAGAACTGGCTGCTACTTTTTAGCTTGTCATATAAGACCATGTCAGCTGTAGCGTCATAGCCTTTTTGTAAAGTGCGTCTGAACATATCGTCATCTCCTACCGCACGATAAAGATCCGAAAGTCCCGCATACGCCTCCGCACGTTTGGGATCGATCTCGATTGCGGCTGTAAACGCGATGATAGCTTCTTCGTAATTCCCATCCGACAAGTATTTACACCGAGGTCGTACTGCTCCTGCCAAGTAAGCGTTCCCTTTCCACAAGAGCAGAGAACTAACAACAGTATGATCAGTCCCCCTACGATCCTTTTCATGGCTTCATCCCTCCAATATCTCCCCATTATGAAAGCGTTTGTGTTTTTCTTGGATCATCTATCAATAACTGCTATATTGCAGGTCTTTTCGCTGTTATATGCAATAAATAGAAATATTATGAAACGAAGACAGGGGCAGTGCGGATCACACTACCCCTGTCTATCAATAATTACTGGAAGCTCTGCATAGTAGACTTGAGGGCCTGGTCGGTGTTCTGAAGTTCACGGGCAGCAGTATCCATCAGCTTAGCGTACCCCTCCAACATTTCAGAGAAATTGGTAAATGTAGACTGCATGCTCTCAAACTTGGCGACAAAAGCATCCTGAGCCTCGCCCTTCCATGTTTCGTTCAGGGCAAGGACTAAGGAACGAAGCTTGCTCATCGTCTCATCATGAGTAGACTTGAGGGAACGGACCTCACTTGCTTTTGAAGTCAGAACTTCCGGAGTGACCTGAATGATCGCCATAATAATTTCCTCCTTAAATAGTTTTCAGATCTTATATGTGAAACGGAACCTGTCCGATAACACAACTGATAGAACATAGTGAATCGGGGTCAGAATCCGCCGCCACCGCCACCGCCGCCGCCATGGCCTGCACCACTGCTGAATTTCTTGGAACTATAGGACGAAGCGTATTGGAAATCCTGACTCGTCATTGATTCAAGTTTCTTGAGCTCACTGGCAACATACTGGCCTTTGCTGCTGTTTTTTCCGTAGTATTCCAGCAATCCTTTATACTGCTCTATTGTTAGTCCTTTCGCAACATTGAATGAATTTTGATAGGCCTGTACATCGCTTTCAGTGAAGTTCCCCGATTGGATCTTTTGGGCGGCATTGCGGAAACTACTGATGGCATCTGTTCTCATGGATGTTGTTGTAATAACTTTTTCCATGCCCTTTACAGCGGGGATACTACCAAAAGCCTTTTCACACACCTTATTGACCGTACTGAATTTTGTCCCTAAGAGCGCGTCGACATTAGTGACGATCCCTTTTTCAGCATTCTTTTTCAACTCGTCAACAATATCGCTACCAAATTGATCCTTATACTCTCGGATCAAGTCATCCACCGTTTGAGACAAAACGCCACTGTTCGGGGCCACGCCCTTGAGGGATTCTAACATCCGAATATTCTCAGTGTAATCCTTTAATATTCGGTCTGCATACTCAACTCCACCTGTAGCCTTTTGAATGATGTCGACGAGATCGCTGACATCCTCAAACCCATAGTCTTTTGCAAACTTTCCAATCTCTTTCAGCGCAGTCTCCTCACTACTGTCAAATACATCCAGATATTCTGTCCCGGTAAGGTCATCGATCATGCCTCTGAGAATCGCTTTGCACTTATCCGGGTCATTCATCATAGAACTGGCCATTTCATCGCTGTTCCGACCCGTGAATAGTGCTTTGAGAATGTCTTTGGCATGACCCATTCCATATCCCATTACTTCGTACCATTTCGCATCTCCCACAAAGGCCATAGCAAAGCTATATCCGCCAAAGAGGTACGTGGGATCATTTTCATTTAAATAGTCGTACAGGCTACTATAAACAGAAGTTTCTTTGACGCCCGTTGACGCCGACAAGGTCCTTTGACACATGTTAATGTTCTCCATGGACTCTTGAATCGAAAGATAGCCGCTTTGTGTGATCCCAGTCAAAGCTGCAATTGCAGTTGCGGCCGTCGCGGAAACAGTCATCGTGCTATTCCACACCCCTGCTTCAGTGCCACGGATATAGTCGATCATCCGACTCAGATTTCTTGAACGCTGTGCAAGAGATCGATCTGCTTGCATGAATTCGTTATTGACTTTGATGAGCGCACTATCCATTCCCTCCAGCTTTTGCTGCTGCTGGGAACTGCGCTGTTTTAGGTTTGTCAAGTTTTCTCGAATACTTTCAGAAGAAGCTACCTGCATATCTAACTCATTGATCACATTCATGAGTATGCTGGTCACGCTTTCCATTGCAATCGCCTGAGAGCGCACAACACTTTCTATCGATGACACGCTCTCGGGTATCACTTTAATGACAGACATTGTTTCACCCCAATTCTGTGTCAAACATGACAAATGTCGTCAGACTTGAGTACATCTAATGCGTGACTATCAATTGAACCAGATAAAGCTATCACACCTGCGTCGATTTGAGATCGGATCCTGCGTTCCGCTTCTTCAAGGTCGTCGGCAATGCGCCTGATCTGCTTCGCGGATCCTCTGATATCTGATCCAAGCTTTGTAAGTTCTGCGATCCTACGCTCGACAGCGATCAAAAAGGCATCCGCTGCTGCGCCCTCCCATTCAGCTGGGACCGATCTGCTGGCTGCTCTTAGTTGGCGAACCACGCGCTCGCAGTCATCTGCTGCAGATAAGAGCTTATTTGCTTCCGCGCGGGCATTATCATAATCTACTCGGATCGTACCCATCATCATCCCTCCTGTCTGATTTTGCAGTATAGTTTACTGCCCTCCCAAATCCCAGAAGAAGCCAAGCAGCTGTTTCCCTGGAGCGTCTTACCGTTATGCACAAGTACAATACCATATCCCATTGGCAGCGATCCAGGTGACATGCTCCGCAGGGATTCTTCGATTTTTGTCTCCAACTCGCATATCGGCATGAATGTTGGGGCTTCCATATCCAACGTTCTTTCTTCTTTCCCGTCAAAGACAAGGGTCACGATAGCGTTTTCACATGGCTTCACGATCACCCCTCCTCATTTGACAGTAACTTCTCAATAAATGTCTCCATCAACATCGTGATACCAGCTTTGTCGATGTTCTGGAATCGCAATGGTGTCCCATCTTCAGTATCTATAAGCTCCGCAATGATCCCAGATTTCCCATCTGTTAATAAGATCCGATTTAACACAATGCCAGCTTCATAGTTGAAAAATGTGATCACATAGCAAATGCTTTTTTGCTGAAGTGCTGCGCTGATAAGCTGCGCAAATGAACTTGGACATCCCATGGCTTTTAGATCATCTGCCACCACTTGCTCGTCCTGTTCCCGCAGCCTATTCAGCGCGGAGATGGGTAGATCAAATGGATCTGCATTTATTGTCACATCGAGTGCTAACTCACCTGAAGGCAATAGGTGCTCCGCAGCTTGATCCCGTCCAATACTGCGCAGAACGATATGTTCCCCTGTTTGCTCCAACATCGTTAAGCTGCTATCTACGGCATATAAATTCCGGCTGGTGCGCAGCACACCATTACAGCTGCATTCCACTGATATGTATTTTTTACAAGTGGTACAGGGCGTCAATAAGGGGATCGCGTCTGGAGAGACTCTGAAATTTCCATCAAAGTCCATCTGGGCTAAACCGTCCTTTTCCGCCTGAAGCTGAACAGTCGCAATCTCAGTAAGCATTTCACTGCGCTCCAGTGCGCCGAACGGATCCCGGACCCCCAACAAATTTTTAGCACCCAATTGAGCTGATAATACCAGCAACTCCTTTGCCGTCAATTCGATCTGCTTCACAAAATCACCTCACCTCTCGCTTATTCGACCACTCTTATTTTCAGAGCTTTCCCGTCTCTTACAACATACGCCTCATTAGATGCCAACTGCATTTTGGATTCGCTATAAGGAATATCTGTGGTCATTGCATTATGTACAGACGCATTACCGCCCAGCAGGATTGAGGTCCCCTTTTGTACCATGCGCATGGTAAACTGTTCGCCTCCATGATACAGCTTACTGATCTGCTGACTATCACCCGCAACAGCCACAATAACATTCAGTCCTTCACCCAAAGAAACGATCGCGGCAAGACGCCGTGCAGTATCGTTACTAATGGCATCAAAGCAGCTTTGAATGTCTGGGATCAAGATCAAGATCGCACGGTCCTTGTTATGGTCTAGTTTTCCGCCATTTGCCCGGTCTTTTCGATCTTGCAGGGCAGGCATCAATGCGGCGATAGCATCGTCCATCTGCATAGGTTTTTCCGGATCAAAGCGGATCTCACACTCTATCTCCAACTTGCGAAGCAATTGACTGAAGATAGCATTTGTCGTTTTCACTCCATTTACAGCAGAGGAGATCATCAAGAACGGCGCAGTATAAGCATCTATAGTGTACATAGACACATCATCACACCGCAAACCGAGCAGTAATTCTGATGTGGGATAGTCCGCAACATGCACTACTTCCGGCAAAACCGGAATTTGCGGTGCTGCGGTGCTTTTCCATTTCTGGTGCATCAACATACAAATATTTCGGATCTTCTCTGCCCGTTCATCCTGCTCACCAGTTTCAGGCAGGGCAAACTGAACTTCTAAAGGAGGATTATTCTTCACGAGACCTCTCCCTGGGAAATTCTCAGGATATAGCCCGCCCGTTGTACCAACAACAGAAGCATAATCGCTCTTATCGCCCATTTGTAAGGCGATCGCAAACTTCATATTTTCAGCTACGCTATTAAAGATGTCATTTATGGTATTGGCAGTAAGGATCATGTGTATCCCGCAGCTTGCACCATCCTGCGCAATGCTCTTGAAGAATGCATCCAACTCCGTCTGCGGATGTCTAATGGTGTACTCTTTCACTCCAGCGAATTTGTCTACCACCAAAAGGATATACGGCATTCTCTCGCCTGTAACTTTACGATATGCCTGTACATTCATAAGCCCGAGATCAGAGATCAGCTTTCTCCGGCGCTCTTGTTCCTTCAATAGCATTTGCGTTAATTTATGCAGCCGCTCTTCGTCGCCATTTAGAACGACACCACCTACATGGGGAAGACTGCGGAAGATATTCAGGCTGCCACCAAAGTCTATGGCATAAATGTTCAGCTCATCTGGTCTGTAAGAAAACGCGGCCGACATGATCAGGGTCTGTACCAAGGTGGTCTTTCCGCTTCCTCCTGTCCCGTAAATGCGGGCATGACCATTTCCCGTCAGATCCAAGTAGAACGGATATTTGGACTGCGAACGAGGATCATCCAGCATGCCAGCAGCAAGTCGCAGAGTTTCTTCTGACTGCCCCCAATTTTCTCCGTCAAAGCCGACCCGCATCAATTCCGGCAGGCAGATCGTTGTTGGGAGTTTATCGGTCCAGACAGAACGAGCATGAGCGATCCCGTTCTTCCTGCAGTATTCATCCAGGTACTCTACCACAGCATCGATCTCAGACTTTTCTGCCTGATAACCTGTGGTCTTATCTGGCTCATAAGACGACCGCTGCCCATAAATATCGACAACAGATACTTTATTGCTCCTTTGTCGATTGATATCCAACCGCGGATTGTACGGTGCTCCGCACCAAAAGGACTGGATCTCTTCAAATACTTCATCCTCACCCACTTGTACAAAAGCGCGGCCAGGAGTCGTGAGCTTTGCAGCATCTGGACGGTGAAGCATCTCGCGGCTTTCCGCAGAATTTGCCACTTTCAAGCACCAGCGGAAGCGGGTATTTGCCTTCATTTTATCGTCAGCCGCCTCACCGGGTTTCTGAGTCAACAGTATAATGTGAACGCCCAATGCACGCCCAATGGCAAACACGCTGTTGACTGCAGGCATAAAGTCTGGGTAAAGCTTTTTGAATTCCGCGAACTCGTCGATCACGATAAAAAGATAGGGCAAAGGTTCTTCAGCTTTGCCAGCATGGTATAGCTTTAAGTAATCTGATATCTTATTGACACCGTACTCATCGAGGATTTTTTCACGCCTTGTCAATTCGTTCTGCAGTGCTATAAGATTTCGGCTGATACTGGAATTGAGGTTAGACAGCGTGCCGGCTAAATGTGGCAATTTTTTCAAAGGTTGCAATAACCCCGTGCCCTTAAAATCGATCAGAACAAAGGATACGGCGCTTGGCGGGAAATGGACTGCCATAGATAGGATCCAAGACTGTACCATTTCAGTTTTACCAGAACCGGTCGTTCCTCCGACTAATCCGTGCGGTCCATACTTCTTTTCATGAATGTCAAAAAGGAATTGTGTTCCATCCGCCCGCGATCCGATGGGAACGGCCATACTCTTTTCCGGGGTAGGCGCTTCCCAATATTTTGATATACCTAGCTCCTGCGGAGTTCTGACTTTCATTCCCTGTAAGAAAGATATGCTGGTAGGCAACATCCCTCCTCGGTCCGTCAGTTCGATACGAACAGGTGCGAGGCTTCGTGCGTACTCTTCAAACCCTTCCATTTTAACATGGTCAGGAATGAACAGCTGCTTATTGGATGCGTGTTCCTTTTCGTACATTTGATTCTTTTGCGCAAGTTCTACGATGTAATGACATTCATTGGGCAACCGATCCATTCGGTCAAATAACAAGACAGATGCCGCGCCCAGACTCCGATCACCGGATGTTATTTTTTTAATGATCGGGTGATTTACTGTTAATTCATAAGAGGCACAAACGAACAGATAAAACGGCCTATAGGACTTTGATGCTCCATACTCTGACTTTGCATTTTCGAGCTGTCGCTGAGTCAAGAAGTCATCCATCATATCCAGTAGCTTTTTTGCTCGTTCTGGCGTATCCGCAATATAGCGTTGGCATCTATCATCATCATAAATATGGGGGAGCCAACGCACAAAAGACCATTCTGTCTGCTCGTCTTGGTCATAGATCAGCACTATACGCAATTCGTCATAGCTGAGATGCGCAGTTGCCTCTACCAATAGATTTTTCCCTATTTCTACACATTTGTGGCGGTCCCCGATCACTCCGCAAACAGGGTGGACCCCCAAATCGATCGTAATGGGGCAATCGCGTACTTCCTTGAAACGTTCCTCTAGCTCGTTAGCCTGCATTGCCAAACAGTCCTGTTCCAAAGTCAAAGTTTGCCAAGGTGCTCGAACAGAAAATGCTGCAGGCAGACTGCCAACTCCTACTCGTAAAGTCATAAAGTCCGCATCGCGTAGTCTGCGATCCCATAGAGTTCTATCAGGGCCATCAGCTCGCTTAATGCAAGTTTCGACAGAAGGATTTTTTGACGAAAGCACCCTTCTTTGCGTGTTCCCGAGATCTGTAAGATGTTCCTGCTTTTCATTGATGTAGCTGGTATACTGATCAAGTCGAGCCTGCTCGCTCTGCTGATATGCTTTCCTTTGTCTCCGGTACCGGAATATCGACATAATAAGGCCGATCATAGTCATAGGGACTGAATAATAGAGAGTTCGCGCCATCCCAGAAACCAAAAAGCTTACAGCTACCATGACCGCCACTGTCAGAAGCGGGGCCAATAATACATCTAACCAGTTAATATTAGGTTTTCCGCCAATGCTGGGCGGTGACTGCAATTCGATCGTCTCATCCGGGATCTCATCCAGTAGTCGTGGAGACTGACGAAAGAAATACGGGTACTCATCATCCGCACTGGTCACAGTTTTTGCAGGGGAATTCTTTTTGACAGAGGACATGACCGTTCCATTGTAGCAAACTGTCAGCAGATCACCGATCCGCCGCAGCCGAGCAAATCCGATGACCAACTCTTTGCCTGCATCCAACCTCCCTCTGGCGAGCTTCTTACCGTCGAGATACGTTCCGTTAGCGCTCTTTAAATCTTCAAATTCCCAGCCGTCTCCGCAGCGAGCAAGGCGCAAGTGTGTGCGTGATATCTGTTTGCATGCAATTGTGATATCACATTCATTGTTTCTTCCAATTGTAACTTCATTGACCTTGGAGAGGTCAATGACAGTATTAAAATCTGATCCCGTGCAATATACAGCCAGAGCCGTCTGCATCTCGTTATCGATCGCACAAACTTTTTCAAAGGGGATGATGTCTTTTACGAGCTGCAGCGTTTCTTTCATTCCTGATCTCAGACCATCCAAACGCCAGCCTGTATCTTCGACCGTTATAATAATAGGCCTTTTTTGCTTGATAAATCCGGATGGAATAACATCGCTCTTTAGTGTAGGTTCGATTATAAACGCCGTTCCTCGCTGAAGTTCTGTTTCTCTGATCTCTGTGCCATAATATGCTCTCAGCAAATACATACTGATTTATCCCCCTGCCCACTATTTTAGATGCTCCAGATCCGTGATGACAAATGCGTCTGCCAACTCATCTGTATAGATGCCTAGCGCTTTGAGAAGTATCTTCGTTTCCTTATTCTGCATAAAGACGAATAGCAACGATAAAAAGCATGTCCATGACAGCGGCCTCACTCCGGTTTCTGTAGCCGAAATGGTCTGTCTCGTCATTCCAATGGCCTCCGCCAGTTCTTGCTGACTGAGCCCAAGCTTTGTACGAAGTGTGGCCATATTATCTGCCATAAGTTTAGCATATTTTTCCCGGTCGATCCTGCAGATCCCAATCGCGTCCTTCAAAGTGTTCCTCCGATCTTGCCAAAAACACTAATTCCTATCAGTTACATTGGGTGAAAAAATCAGGGAATTATCTCGCCCGATCTTTAGTTGATATCCTTGCTTCGAAGCTGCGGTCTTGAGCAAGAACTGCTCTCGCCTTGATTCAACAACCGCGGGCATCGACCAGTCAAAATGACAAATCATTTGTCGGCAATTACAATATACCATGTGATCGTTGAATTTGCAACCTTTTTGTGAACCTTTGTGTGTTCTTTAGTCTATTTTGATGATGTGAATTTCTGTGATCCGCTTCATTTTATACCCCTCCATGCTAAAGACAGGGAGGGAAAGCTATAGAACTCCTTTCATACATTTCCGGGTCCAGCTGCAAAGGCAAGCCACTTTGCTCCATAAAAATCGAAGTAAAACCGTTGCCCTACCTCGTTTTCCGCATAGCGGTCCTCCACACGATACCAGCCGCGCAATTCATGCCGCAGAGAGATGTCTGTAGAGATCGGTTCGACCCATACAGAATCATATTCGGAAAGTTCTATTTTTTGAAGCGGCATACCGGTCGGAGCAGCAGTGATTGCAAAAGCTGGCGGTATCGCATAGACGATGGCTGCGTCGGCTAAGGACAGCAAACTCCCGTCTGCAAAGCGAAGCATATTTTCCTCTGTATTCACCATTGCCCAGCCATAATTCGGTGAATACACAGGACTATCATGAAATGCAGGCAGTGCTTCTACCGGAATCGGTTGAAGCAGGTCTGCTCGATGATATCGGCTTTCTGGGAGCCCCAGAAGGAAGTCGACACTTACCTCATACAACTCCGACATTCGGATCAGGGAATCCACGGATGGGTTCTTTCGTTCACCTTCCCAAGCGCTCAGAGTTGGCTGCGAAACACCCAATGCTCTTGCTGCCGCCGTGAGTGCGATCTTTTTCAGTTTTCTGGCCAGTCTATATTGACGCACCGTAAACACACCCTCCTTTAGAGCGATACCATATCTTACAGTACATACTTGTTTTACTCTTTGTCTGCATCGACAGCGACTGCAACGCCATTGAACTCCACATGATCCTCCACCGGAATAATCAGTACCTTTCGCCCATCCAAGACCTTTGTTTCCAACAGATAGCTGTATTCCGGATCGATGGAGATGGAGAACCGCTCTGTTTTAAGTTCCGCCTTTTTCGTGTCGATCAGATTGGCCGGATTCAAAACGGCTCCGTTTCCAAAGCGCTCTCCGCAGAGCGTGCAGAATGCTTGCACCTGTTCCTCTGCAATCCCGCAGTTCAGCAGGATATCACCTATGTCATGGGGACTGACCGTCAACGGCTCCGGATCCTTTGTTTCGAGATGCTCTTCGATCTTGGCAGCCAGCTGTTCATGTACGGCCCGGATAATATCCAGATCAAAGGAATCTCCTAACGCTTCTGCAAGAGCCCCTTCGAATGCCTCGCGCTGCTCTGCGGCCGGCATAGGCAGGTCGGTATGGAACACTGCGTCAATGAACTCATGGTGCAGTTCATCGGCTTTACGGGAATAGAACAGAGCATTGTAGATATTGGCACTGCGATCATCGAAGGTTGGGAAAAGGAAACCAAACTCCGGCGCAGCAACGACCTGGTTGGCAGAGCAGTGAAACTCATTGTCACCGGAGAAATAACCCAACTCTGTTTTTTCCGTCTTGACCGGACAGACTGCGCACAGGAAATAGGAGAATACCTCATCCGCATCACTGGAGCGCATAACATCCGAATTCTTCCGGGGCACATCATAGCAGTCGCTGGCCATGAGCAAAAGATAGCTGCTCTCTCCCATATTCAGAGACTGGATGACATTCTGATAAAACCTCTGACGGGCATGGTGATCTTTCAGTTCGGAAGTTTTCAGTTCCATCAAGAGTTTGTGTTCCGCGCCTTCTGCGACCTGTTCGGTGGTGAACACGATATCGAGCAGATTTTTTCCAAGGGCTCCGGACAGTGCTTTCTTGAGCAGATTGAGATATTTTTCAGCTTCTTCTTGCAGCATCAAGCCAAGAGACTCGTCCAGATCAGCAACGATCTCTCGATTGCTGTTGACAAAGCAGCCGTAGAGTCGACTGACGGCGTTCTTATCAGGCTTCCAACGACGACGCAGTTCATTGACTTCTTTTTTATTCATTGGAATTGTCAAACCTTTCTATTCTGTTTCATTCAGAAGCATGACGATGTTTTCCACTGTTCATCACACTATGCTCGACAGTATCATATCAGGCAAATTACCTCATATTTGGCCTGCAGTGGGGCAAATACTTGATAGGGGGCGTGACACGCTGTAAAACGGTCATGCCCCCTCACCAATTGGCTCAATATTATAGCAAGACTCATCTGATGATACCCAGATTTATTTTTCATTATAGCACCTACTGGAAATTGTATCAAGGTCTTATTTTCGCACGATTTTGCAAGAGCAGGTGTATGGACCGATAGCGCTCCTATTGACATCCGGTTTAATCCGATATACTGTTAATTGACGGCCAGCGCCACTCACGGCAACACCCGGAGGTGATTGCCGTGAGCGAATACGAAGCGATGCAGCTCCTCATCAGCATCACGCTGATGTTCATCGAGCTGTACAAACTGCTCCGTGACGACGACTGACCGTCCTGGGCTGGTGGGCAGGGGGAAATACCCCTGCCCATCTAAATAAATATAGCCCATAAATATGCCTTCATTCCAAATGTTGATTTCGGCATTAGATCCTCAATGAAAACTGACTCGATCTTAGTAGCGCAGGAATGTACGGGTATAGCGAAAAAAAGGCCCAGCACCACACTTTTGTGTGGTGCTGGG
>ULMG01034423.1_pt1 | contig 22577 bp, 20 predicted proteins | sample 1951601 | NCBI WGS metagenome assembly ULMG01 (sample SAMEA4835545, study PRJEB28245) | human gut metagenome | biome: gut microbiome; material: fecal sample | place: Denmark | collected 2008
TGTAAACTTCATAAACCATTCCACCGGTTACAGATAAAACGTACGGATAATTATTTGCCTTTTTAGGGTCAAGTTTCCATGCAGAACGAGTGCAATCATATCTACTATTTCTTTGATTTAACCAATAATCCTTTATTTTAATAATCATATATTTTGGATTTTTTGTATCATCTTTATATTCATCTGCGGATAAATTCCTTTGCAAAGTAATTGCATTTATTGGTTCGCTAGAATTAAAGCCTTTTATTTTGTTAGTCATTTTTCTATCAATCGAGTATGCATCAATTAAAGTACTTTCTACAATGAATGCATCCCTTTCATCAAGACCATATTTTTGAATAATATATATAACATTTAAGCCAGAATCTTTGATTTCGCGAATGGTTTTATATTTTAAATTTTCTTCGTCATCTTGTTCTGGATTGTAATCAATATCTCCATTATTTTTCAATGCACACTCAGCATGTGCAAATATTCTATTATTTTTTCCTTTACCTACATAAAATGTCATTCCATTTCTAGGATCAATTAACCTATATACATAATATTTTAATTCTGCACACACTTCAGGGCTAAATTTGCGCAATTCTTCCATATTTAATCCTCCTTATTTATGTTATTAATTCACATTCTATAATTGAATTTAATTTTAAATACTGCTTTTTTTCTTGATTTCAAAAACTTGTTGAAAAAGCTTTATGTTCTTTATTCTATAATTACTTAATTTCATTTTTTACAACAAGAAATAAAATCCATTCCAAATGATGTCAACGTGTAATACATTTTATCATATTTGTAAACAATTTCAATTTCGTTATTTAATTTATTATGACTTCGAATAGATTCTAAGGCAGGATGTTCAATAAGCCTTTTATATAAATTTTCATTTGCAAGCTTTTTTCCATATGGTATTTCAATTAATTTTAATCTTTCCAAATTTTCTATATATTTACAAATATTACTTGGATATTGACATTTACCATATCCAATATCTGAAAAATACTTAACTTTAGTAATTTCAGTGCCTTTTTTACCTATTATCATATTCATAGAAATTAATGGTTCAAAATTCAAAGTCGATAAAGGTAATGCATCCAAAATTTTTATTTCATCTGATGAAAGTTGGGATAATATATTTATAAATGATGGATGTACAATACTAGCTTTATCAGAATTCATAGCTGATTCTAACATTTTTTTGTATATTTCTTTAATATAATTTTCATTCATACTATAACTTAATTGTTGAAGTAACGGAACAAATACCCTTATGTCCGGTTTAATTTTTTTATCATTCGGTATATTATTTAATACTTCACGAATTATTTCAATAATTTTATCTTTAGTTTGATAACCACGTGATTCAACTATAGCTAATACTTCTTTTTCATTTAATCCAACAACATAATCCCCTTGAACCACTATTTGACAATTGTTGTCACCTTTAATATTTTGATCAATCTTATCTGCCATTACGAATATCCCCCATAAATTGTTCATTATTATTTCCTATGACTTCTTGCACCATTTTTATTTTTTTAACTTCTGACTTTGCTGTAAAAGCAGTAATTGCTGAAATCAATGTACCAATCATACTAATAATACTAACTATTAAACTTACTATTTCCATGAATTTTTCTCCTTATTTTTTAATCTAAATAAATTGTAACAAAAAAACCTCTCTATATGTAGAGAGGTTAATCATATTATGTTATTCATTAAGAGTGTTCCCCCACTACAAGCTTAAGAAATATTTAGTTTACCATTACATTTTAACATATTTTGACAATTAATGCAAGAATTTAATGAATTTTTTACAAATAATAAAGAGGTTTTCCACTTTAAATGCAAAACCTCTTGTTTTTATTAAAAATTTTTAAATTTCAGTAGAAATTATTCATAATCATCTTCAATATCCATCAAATAACAAAGAAAGTCGTAAACAGCTTCTCGTTGAGCTTCTTTTTTTGTTGTTGCGTATCCATAATAATCATCATACCCTTTTACCGATAATATACACTCCCATTCAGGATCTCCATTATTATCATGTGATAAATTAAACTTATAATTTGGTTTATAAATTAATCTTTTTTGAAACAATTCATTTATCTGTCGTATAGATTCTTCGTATATTGGTTCACCAACAGCTTCCTCAAACTCATTACCAATATATCCTTTATTTCTTAAATCAGTATATGCTTGATATGCCGCATCAGCTCTTGCTTTGGCTTTGCTTAGATCTCTTCCATAATATATAGCATTAAAATCATAACCATTAGAAATTTTAACTTCACATGAATAACCATCATTTATTTCTTGATAACAATAGTTAGGTAATCCAAATCCTTGCGACTGACTCCATTCTTGAAGAAGACCAATATAATTCTTTTCGTAATTATCTTCTTCTAAATCATCATCAAAAAAAGCATCTAAATCTAGCATTGTATCAACTACTTCAGTAATGACATCCATATTGTAATCACAGTCCACCGTTACTGCACCAATAATTGCCTCAAATAAATTTTCTTTAACTGAATCTTGTTCTTGAACATTTTGAGCAATATCACCTTTCCCCATTATCAATTGTGTATGAAAACCTAGTTTATCAATACACTTTGAAAGAGATTTAGTATCTACTAACATTTTTTTGATATCTGTAAATTTTCCTTCATCTAATTTGGTTTGAAAATATTTAGGATTAGTTAGTTTAAATTCATTCCATTGCTTATCTTCCGTAATCTTTCCAAATCTATTCATCATTAGTCTTATTACAGCAAAATCTAATGCTTTATCCCCAATAAACTCTAATACCTCGTTATTTTGACCTCCATTTTCTACAGAATAACTTCTTCTAACGAATGCTTGTTGTAATAGGTCAACATTATCAAAGGTATAACCTATTACACTTTCAATTTTTTTAAAATCAATTGACATTTTTTCTCCCTCTACATTTAATTTATAAACTTTTTTCATGTTTTATAATGGGTTAATTATTTTGACCAAAAAATACTTGTAGAGTTGTAATCTTTAGAAATTGACGTGTTTAATTTATATTCATCAACTTTTTTTGACTTTTGCTCTGCTTCTTTTAAATAAGAATCCATATCATTAATAAAAGTATCCCATTTAACGATACCAATGTATGAATCATCTTTATAAGTATCTGATTTATGGTTATACTTCAGATTATTCATATTGTTTTTAATAATTGGGAACAATGAATCTTTTTTCATTCCAAAAAAGTCACTCATAACATAACTATAGCTATTATTTCTGTCTGGAATGACAACAGAGATAATACCATTTGATTTGCTAATTCTACCATTCCTAGTCATTTGTTTTAACGAATATGAAATCTCCCATGGAATCCATTGATTTGCTTCAGTTTTAGATGTATCTATCATATTCGGTGTAATTAATACTATAGTAATTGAACTATCATATATTTTATCTTTCAATTTCTCCCAAATTTCATTTTCTGATAAATGTGACAAATCCTCATCATCATGTTCACCTTTATAAATATTATCTTTACCAATTATTTCTTCAAGAATATCTACATAATCTCTAGTGGTTGTAAAATTTAATAACGAATAATCTCTTGTTTTATTAATTGCTCTAACATTTTTGTCTCCATATTTATACGATACAAATACCTTATATCCCATTATTCATTACCTCCACAAGAAGCCCCAAAAATGAATAATAATATACAAACTACTATTATAATCAAGTAAAAAAGAAATATTGATTTTGAATGAATAGCATATAGATATTTTAAATTTTTGATACCTTTTTTATCTTTTTTTTCTTCACAATATTTTTTTAATTCATCCTTACAGGTAGACATAGAAAAATTTATTTCCTGCTCATCTTGATTCCTTACTATATTATATAAAATACGATATTTTCTTTCCTGCCATAAATAAAACATATCTAAAGCCATAAAAGTAATTACTATTGCTATACTAGCACAAGTGAGTACCAATTTATTAATGTCCTTATCTGCTGTAAAGGAAAATAAAGCAACAATGACGCCAACAGTCCATTCTTTGAAGCTTATTGAGTATTGTGTCATTTTATTTATTGTATTTTCAATAAATTCAAGGTGTGCAATTTTATTATCATTTGACAATTTGTATTCATTATTTTCTTTTTGTTTTTGCTTTTCTTTTTCCATATATCATTTTTCCATCCATTTATTTAATGGTTCTAAAACACATATATTATCAGCTTTTTTGGTTCTAACATAATATCCTTTTTCAATAGTTTTTCCATTTTTATATTTTGTAGTGCCATCTCTATATTCAATATAAGGATATAATGACATGTATTCATTGCCATTATATTCTTGTTCATCAGTTTCACTATTCTTAAAAAAGAATATTGCAATTTCTTGACTATCATATTTAAAGGCGTCTCCTAAACCCAATTCCCAATTACACCACTTAGACGATATTGCATCTTCTGTAGCTATTAAAATAAATTTATCTGCCTTTTTAATTGTATCTTTTAAAATTTCAGCTGTCTTTCGATTTGTTGTAGAAGGCATGTTTTTATCATTTGCATCTATATAGCATTTAACTCCATATGTTTTTTCAAAAAAATCAATTACTCCACCTATTTTATCTAAATCCGAATGCTTATGTGACAAAAATACTTTTTTTCTATCTTTATACTTACTATCATTAATTTTAAAAGCAAATGATTCATCAAGTGAATCCTTACTTGACGGAAAATCTTTAAGTTCAAATATATTTTTTTGCATATTATACCACCTTATTTTCTTATTTATTCTGCTCTAACACTTGTTTAATTAATTCAATATACACGAAACATAATTAATAGAATTTATATTAATACCATAATCTACGTTACCTTAAGTTCCAATATTAATAATATCTTTGTAATTATGAAATTATCAAATGAAATATATTCAACTGAACGTTTCTACTCCAGTACTTCATAATTTTTTCATAAATTCTGATATTTTTTAAACTTATTCTTAATTTTTTCATACATACAATATAAATATTTTAGTCTCTTTTACTATTGTGAATTTCACTTTTTTTCAAATAATTTATTATAGATAGGTAAATTATTCTAAAATCTATAAACTGTTGATTTAATCGCAAATCAAAAAATCTATCGCCTATATATTTTTCAAAAGAACAGCAAAGGAAATAATATAATTTACAAGCTGTTAAAATTAATCTACGTCCATATCTAGACATTAATCCCCATTTTTCTTCTGGATTATTAAACTGGAATATACTAATACTTCCATGAGCGAATGCATTCAATGTTTCTTTTATATCAACTAAAAATTCATCCAAATGAGCTAATTTTAGTAATTGGTCTCTGCCGTATGTTTTATCAGCCGTGAATTCTTTAATCCAAGAATAATCAAAATAATCATTTATTCTGTTTTTTGGTATTAAATTATTCTTAATATAACTATTTTTCTCTTCTACATTTGATGATAAATATTTTCCATGTTTGTTAAACAAATTAATATAAGCAATTCTTGAATCAGAATATTCAGAAAGAACATATAAAGCTGAAACTTGTTCTATGGCCGTTCTTAATATAGCTGCTGCTTGTGACCATGAAAAGTCAAACATTAATTTGCAAAAAGCCGAAACACTAAGATATGCTTCTGTAAACAAATTATAAATTTGTTTTTGATCTTTATGTTCTTTATGATTCACATATTCAGTAAATACAACATCGGCAATATTCGTGGTAGATTCAACTATAATAGACATCATTCTATTTAATAAATCGTATAGTTCTTTTCTTTTATCATTTTTTATAGGCATAACAGGTTTAATTTCACAATCAATTTCTATATCAAATTTATCATAACTATGACGTGTCTTAACGACCTCACAGTAAGGGTATCTTTCACAAATTTTGCGAATATCTTGTTCATCTTCTTTGCTTATTTTCTCACCAAGATATACTCGTTTAGGAAAAGTCATCATATGATAAAGAGCTCTTCCATTACCAAGTTCATCTACAGTTCCAGGATTTATTTTTCCTTTTTCAATAACAAATCTTATTTCTTTTTCATAGACCCAGTCTGTTCCTTTTGTAATAATTAATTTCTTTAGGTTTTCTCTAATCTCCTGGTTATTTGCATCAAACTTATCACCAGTAACCTCATAGCCTAAATAAATTTTTATATACTTTAATAAATCAATATGTGGTTTTTTCTTTGAGTAAATCACATCAAATATAAAATCACTGTTTGATGATCTAAGTATTTCCCATTCAATGCATACTCCTTTAAAATTATCAGCATAATGAGCCCACATAAGTGTTGAATCGGGTCTTTTAGAAAAACATCCAACATAAACACTTTTTCTAGCTTCTTGAAGTACTTCTTTCGTTTTAGTGACATATTGCTCATATGCACTCTCCATCTTTTCTTTATATTCATTGATTTTATTGATTTTCGTTTTTATCATTTTCCAAAACACCGGATTAGAATCAAACACATGAGTCTTAGATATAATAGATTTTTGTGCTTTAAATACGCCATTAACACAATCAATTATTGGTTGTTGTGATTTCTTAATACGAGGGCCTTCTTTTTCAATTATATCTTTTAATGTGGAAAGACAATAATACTCTTGTGCTAATTCAAATGCCTTTCTAGAATCTTCATTTGTAAATGAAAAGTCACAATCATTCGGATCGTTGAATTGATTAGGTGTTTTTAAAAGAATAGTGTTAGTTTCAAGAATTCTCTTAGCACCATAAATATCTGTATACTTAAATATATGTTCGATTTTATCTTCTGTTTTCACTTAATCGATTATCCTTTCATATGCATTTCATAGTATTTTTATTCAAAGGCCACTTTTTTTACTTAATAATAGCAAAAAAATCTCCCTATTGTACTGGGAGATTTTAGTAGCATTATATTATTTTTTAAGAGTGTTCCCCACTACAAGCTTAAGAAATATCTGTTTATACACATATTGTACCAAATTTTTACAATTATTGCAAGAATTTAATGATTTTTTAGAATAACTAAATAACAATTAGTTTTATTCTCCATTTTATCTTCACATTAAAGCGGTATATAGAATAACACATTTCATATTGTTCACTTTTTATTTAATCATGCATAATCTATTTTGTTCTTCTTTTAGTCTGTTATATTCTTTTTCAATGAATTTCATTTTTTCATCTTTATTACCTTTTCCAAGAAAATCTAGTTCCTTACAGTTATACGTGGAAACTTTCTTGCTTAGAAGATATTCAAAAATATAAATGTTGGTTTTGAAATCTTTGTAAATGTTGGTTATATAATTATTAAATAACTTATCAATATCTATAAATTCAACATCATTATTTTTCTGGCACCACATTGCAAATTTCATAAGTGGTTCATTTATGGCATTCAAAAAATAATTGCATAATTTTTCGTAATTATTGTTATTAGAGTTTTCCTTAGTAACTGATTTAAACCAACAGTTTTGATTAATAGCAAACTCAATTGAAGGATACACCATTTTTGCAGAATCAAATCCAATTAATTCTTTTGATTGTGATATTAACATTGAATTAATATAAACAAGTTCTTCTTGGTTAAGTTTTCTTGATTCATAAATAAATCTATCAGCTTTTTTTCTTACACATGGATTTTTCTTGTATTCATTTATTGGCGGAGTAAATAAATTTTTATTTTGAATAATTGCAGGCCACATATCAGGTATTGGTAAATCAGTAAATATTGCATAATTTTTATCAAATAAACCACAATGCATACCAAAATATTGTCTAAAGAATGGATTAATCATAATTAAGCATCTTTTCTTTGAAATATTAAATATATCATAATTTTCATACATTACTTCATTTGATGATAGCAACTCAATATATATATTTGCCATACTTTTATCATTTAATAATTGATGAAACAAGTACGATAGCTTGGACAAATCCAATCCTCCTGTTATTTGATGAACCCCTTCATATTCAGAAATCATGCCTACATCGCTTAAAACAAATTCATTGCCTTCTGGTGCATCCCAAAATGCAATATATGATAGTAAAAATGTAGCTGCATATGCTACCATTTCTCTTGTGCATAATGGATTAAACGCTAAATCATTTATGGATATTGTTTGACTAAAAGCTAGCAACGCATTATTAAATAATTCTCTATTTGACAATGTTGTTTCTTCAGTATAGGGAAGAGATGATTTTTCAAATTGTTGATTTAAAGTATAAAACATATACGTATTTCTTTTAAAGTTTACAAGAAAATCTCTAAATTCTTCTTCTCCTTGAGTTCTAACACTAGAAACAAGCATATATCGTTTTACAAGCAGCAATTCTTTTCGTGTTAATTCAATTTTATTATCATTAATTAACAATTTTTTATCTAGTAACTTGCTAAATTCTGCTTCTAAGTTTAAATTTAGTAATTTTTCAACTTCATCTTCATAAATATTTTCTCCATAAAATACACTATGTGGTGACTCATTTTCTTTTAACTCACCAGTTTTCAAATTAAAAACATTGATTGTCTTTGAAAACTTTTTAATTATAAATTGTGGAATGTAGTGATTTTTCATATTATTCTCCATTTTCATCTATTAATTTATCGTGATTCTTCTATTATTAAAATAAATATAAAAAGTATAATTTGATTTAGATATTATTTATATTACTATTGATTGTAGTAAAACTGTCTTTTTATTATAACACATAATATTATTGAATACTATTACTTATATTTATCTATGACTGTTTGGTATTTATTTTCAATTTCAGTAATAATTACATTTCTATTGCAAAACAATTCTGATAATTTTTCATAAATATTCTTATAAACAATTTTTTGTGCATTATTGTTAATAGACTCATCAACATAATTATCCATTTCAATTGTTGTATTATTAATAATATATTCAGTTAATAAAAACAAAGCATCTCGGTCTATTTTGTCAATTTCCATATGCATCTTTGCATTAAATGAATAAAAATAACCTTTTCCATCTTCAATTTTTAATATTTTTATAGGTTTCGCTTCTGCTTTCATATAAATCCAATCCTCCTTCTAAGCTATTTAATTGGACATCAAAATTATTTATTTTATCTCCATCAATAGTTTTTAAAATTTTGCTTGTGCTTTCACCTGTATAAATTTTGAAAAATGTTTGTCCATCTTTTATTATTTTATCAGTATATATTATATAATCACTCTTTATTGATGCTCCAACAACATTATTGTGTGTCGAAACAAATACCGGCATTTTTTTTGATAATTGTTTTATTTTTTTGTTTATTTGTTCACTTAAGAATATATTGTCGAATGACGATTCTGGTTCATCTATAAGTAACATTTCATAATCGGTTGCATCTTTTAATTTATCCTCTAAATTATATTCAGCCCTTTCACCACCTGAAACTTTCAATCCTTCTTCGTTCAATACTTCGTATGAGATTTGAACAAACGCTTTATATAATTGATCAGATGGTATAATAGATGATTTTTTTATTGATCTTAAATATATATAAGGATTATTATAATTATTGAAAATATCACTACATGTTCCTTTTATTTTATATATTTTTTGCAATTCAGAAGCCCCTTTTAATAATTTTCTAAATGCAACTATTCTAAATCTTCCAACAGATATAGATTTAATTTCTTTTTCAGTTTTAATTGTATTTACTAAAATATTAAATTTTTCTACTTCTAATTTATCTTTTGCATATCTTAATAAATCAAAATTTGGAACACTATCTTGATTAGATTTAATTGATAGTGCTTTCTTTATGTTTGTTATTATCTCATTAGTTCTTCTATAACAGTCATTCTTTAGTGATAATTTTTTATATTCATCAACCAGACTTTCTAGCAAGCTAGATAATGCATTTTTAGGTATTATTCTTTCTATAATATGTTGATATGTTTTATTTTCCAATAACTTGATAACCGCTCCAATTACTTCTTCAGTCTCTTTCGTTGAAGATTCTGCAAATAACTGTTCGCTAAATAGAGGAACCTTTGCAAACGTATCATGTTTATCGATATTTGATGCATATTCTAGTAACTTTGAAGTAAAGTTTTCTGCAAGGGTATCGTAATTTGCTAAATCTATAGTTTGAACATGTTCAACAATTTCTTTGAAATCAGATAAATATTCCTGTTCGTACTCCGTTTTTTCATTTGCAAGTTTACTGCTAAATTGTTTTTCTGATTTTTCTTCATTTATTTCTATTAAATCAAACTGCTTTATATATTTAATACTTTTATCTATTTTTGGGTTATTAAAATTTTCAAATATTTTATTTAATGTATATGTTTTGCCACTTGATCTTTTTCCTACAATTACATTTAAACCTGAGGATGCTTTTGTACCATCATCAAGAATGATAAAAGTGCTTTTTGATTTAGAATCATTTAAATATACTTTATCCTTATCGCGTAAACCCTCTTTTATACTAGTGAAGTCAGTAGAATTTATATCAATATAAGTAAAACGTAAGGGTAATGGAGAATTTTCATTTAATCTTGAATCACTAAATAAAACTGGTGTTAATTCATTGCTTTCTTTAAGCAATCTTATAAATTTATTCTGATTATCAACTTCACCACAAAAAATATCTTTTCCAAATGCATTAATTATATGTTTTTGAATTCCTGGCTTTTTTTTATAGTGTGGAATAAAAAGATAGTCAGTTTTATCATTGTTAAAAATATTAAAAAATTCTGCAATTTCAACTCTACCATTAAGTTCCGTCGTCGTTTTAATCTTTGCACATTGATCAATAAAGTTTGTCAGATTATTGTCAGTAGTAATAACTATCATATGTCCAGTATCTAAGTCTACTTCTATTCCTGGAAATACTTTAATTGATAAATTATTTTTTATCATTTCGTAATTATCTTTATCAAATAAATTGTGATTAGTAATTGCAATAGCATCAATTTTTCTGTCATTTACATATTGATTCAATCTATTAAGAGAAAAATTAAAATTTTCATTCTTTTTTAATGAAGGTATAGTATGAATATGAAAATCAATTTTAATCATTTTAAACCAACTCCTTTCCGTTTAGCAAATTATTTATTTTGATTAATTACTAACAAATTAATTATTTTTCTCAATATTATTTATCACTAAAGTTTTAAGTTTTTTTATATATCATTAACTAACAGTAAAATTTTTCAACTGCATATGAAAGTTTATTCGGCATTAGAAGTTAAAAATATTTAAGCAATTTTTTTGCTAACTATATTTGTATAAAACTAAAATATACAACAAAAATGATTTTTTGTAGGTAACGATGGCACTGCCATTAATTCAAACATCTGCATCATAATAATTATGTAATTTCCCTTTAAATTTTTGTACTATAAATTCTAACAAAAACCTCCCTAATTATAGGGAGGTTATAATCATATGAAGTTATTCTTTAAGAGTGTTCCCCCACTACAAGCTTAAGAAATATTTAGTTTACTCTTGTATTTTACCATATTTTGACAATTATCGCAAGAATTTAATGAATTTTTTTCAAATATCACAGAGCTTCTGCACCTCAAATACAAAACATCTTGTTCTTATGAAGAATCTCTTTCAATTTAATCAGTCAAGTCTGCCTTTAAGCAAATCTAAATCATTAATTTTGCGATCCGATTATATAAAAATTGTTAAAGCAAAACTACTTAAATATTTTGTATTACTATGCTGCCATAATTTTAATTACAGAAGAAAAATAACTATTTCATTTATAAATAGGACCTTTAAATTAATTTCTGTTTTTGAAAATTTAATATCCACTAAAATTGTGATAGATTTATTTTATCTAATTTACACTTTCTTCATTATGCTCATTTGCAAACGCAAGCCTTTTTTGATGAAGTGTCTCTATTTCGCCAACTATTGCTGCATATGCGTATATTCTGATTGATTTCCAACCAGTAACTTTGCAACCCCAATTATTCAGAGTCATTCGCTCACCATTGAATATAACATATTTTGAGTCTTCTAATATTGCTTTAGAATCATCAGGTCTTATTGTGATATATAATTCATCACCTTTTTTAACTAAGCCTGCAGCCATCAACTCATCCATTTTTGGCAGTGCTTCTTCGCTTTTTTTCAAAGGATTCATTTGAATTTTTGACACATCAACTTTTGGTGCTTTTAGAATTTCATCAATCAATAAATTTGCAATTGTATTTCCTCTTTCAATCACCTTGCTATATGTATAAAAATCAGGATATTCGGCGAGTGAAATTGAAGCATTTTGCCTTCTTGAATTTTTATCTTTATAATAAATTCTTAAATTACCTATTTTGTTTAGGATTATTTTAGTAAACATCTCATAGTCCATACCGTTCACAATAATATCATTTGGAAAATCATTACCATCTTTGAGAACTAATTTATTATTTGTTTCATCACAATAATATTTATATTCATCAGAACTTTCATCAGGTGATTGTACCAACAAATGATCTAGACTGAAAGCTAATGAATAATTTTTAATAACAATATATGCTTGATCGTACGAAACTTTTATTTTCCCATCTTTATTTTTTGCTGAAGAATCATATAGAGCAAGTAAAGCAATAGTTAATTTTTTATTTTGTTCATATGCGTCTATGCTTTGGAGATCATCCTTCAATTTTTCGTTTGTAACGCCTTGTTTTAGTAATTCTGCTACAATAGCATTATTTACAATATCCTTTGAAACGCATCCATAAGAATATACGTCATTCATAATTGCAGAAAACATAGTAATTGCATCTTTACTATCTCTGCCACTAATAGTTAAAAATTTAAGCATAAATTTTATCGTTTCAACAAAAATTTCTACAGCATCATCTTTTTTCTCAAATTTTCCTTCACTATACTCGTACAAAGTTCTTAAGAACAACGGTTTTGGATGCTTATATCCAATTTCTGTAAAAACTTTAAAATAAAATCTAAAACATGTATTATTGATTAATTTATCCGCATCTTCTGCAGATGAAAGCATATTATAAAACTTAACTTTGCTATTTAAATCATTCAAAAATAATTTTAATGCTTCTGACAACGAAAATTCATGATAATAAGCTAATAGTTCATGTTTACATATCGATTTAAAATTAACTATTGAAATATTTTGACGATAAAAACAAATGTAAGCCTTGATAAAATTGTATAAATAATCGTAAAGATTATCTTTGGTTTCGATGATAAGATTCCCCCATATGTTCAAGTATGTATCATAAACTTCAGGTTCTAAATTAGAAAAAATATACGTTTTGATAAGGTCAATTTCATCTAATTTTTTTCCTTTGCTGTTAATTGACTCAAACATTGAAAATACTTTATTTGGCTTACATGTTGATTCAATTACTATAAATTGAGCTGATTGAAGAATATAATCTGCGAAATATAAGATTTCTTCATTTTTTCCATTTTCACAAACGACATTTTCTAAATAATCATAAATGTTTTTGAAGTTTGCAAAAACTCTTTCTTCAAATTTATTATTTTTCTTATATGTATCACAATAGTTTTTAATATCAAATTCATTATTTTCAGCAGTAAAACAATAGTCATATAGATCTGAAAACGCATTTTTTTCAATACTATTTAAATAAACGGTATGTAAGTCCTTTGAATATTTACGATTTATATATTTCCACAAACATCCTTTTACGTTTTGAATTGTAGTATCCGTTGTTGAATATCCCTTTTTTAAAGTTAAGCAATATATGGCCAATAAAATCAATGTAAAAGTAGTGAGTCTTTGTTGTCCATCTACTAATTCAAATTTTAGTATGTTTCCGTTTATTTTTTCACCATTATCGTAAACTATAACATTCCCTATGTAATAGCCAGCATTTTTATCTTCTTTGTACGAATTAAATAAATCATCTAAAAGAACATCAATTTGTTCTTTATCCCATGAATATGGCCTTTGATAGACAGGAACGTTGTAAATTTGTTTGAACACCGTTTCTAAATTCCAATATTGTGGATCAAATATTTTACTAGACATAGTGCCTCCCTCTTATGCATTTAAATCGCACTTATAACTATTAATAAAATCAGAAAATTCATTATTATCAAGGATTTCTGATTGTTGTAAAGTCTTATCATAATTGTCATTTAAATCAGGAATAGTTGCACTTATATTGAACAAATTGGCAATCCAATCAATGCTAATAGAAACAATTTTAACATTTTCTCTATTATGCTTATATTGAAAGAAATCAACAACGTCAGGATGAACATATGGAGCTACCATTGCAACCCTGTATGATAATCCTGTTCTTTTTTCTTCATCTTTGACATGTCTAACGATGTTAGTCGTTTCACTATTCATTTGAGATGTTCTACCTCTTTGCATTGTTGGCTCTAAAATATACGAACCCTGTTCGTCGTGATAAATAACATCACATTTACTTGAAGGAGCACAATGAAGAGGTAATCCATCTTCGTTGTAAATAATATTAGAAATAAGTCCCTTTGTTCCGTATTTTTTTCCCATTGCTAATGCCAATAGGTACTCTAACCTAAGAGGCTCAGATATATCATCAAACAATGATTTACCAGATTCTCTACCAGAAAGAATCAATAGTTCCTTAAGAATGTCTTTTTCTTCGTATCTATCAACAGCTTTTGAAAGTGCCTGATTAAAGAATATTCTGTCTAAATAAGCTTCTTGCTGTTCCAATGTCAATGTCGAATCAAGCGTAATATTTAATACTGAGGCTTTTGCTTTTATAATTTGCTTTTTGACTATGTCAGAACTTTCCCATGGCAGGATAATATTCTGCTGAAATTCATAGTATTCTTCAACCGAGTTAAATTTAACAAATTTGTAATTTTTATAATCTTCTAATATGGATTCAATTTTACTTTTGTTATATTGAGAAAAATTTATATATGTATACGGAGATTTCCCATGTTTTACCAATAAACCGGTCATTTCAAATTTTCTAAAAACTTCATCAGGGTAATCACGAATTGCACTTTTCCATTCAAGTGGCAAAACATCGTTTGCATTTAAATAATCACAAAGGTATTTTTTATTTATTTCATATTTAAATTCGTTTCGGTACGCTATTATATCTTTGGCGGCCTTTTTATAATCACAATTTTTCATACTTAAAACAAATACAGAAAATTCATGCAACAAAATACCTTTTGGTTCATTTCCTAATTTTTTCCACATACTATTAACTTCATCTATTACGAATAATGTATTAAGAAAAGGTCTTGCTTCATTTAGTTGCTTTACCCTACAAGGATTATTGGCATGAATGCCTAACATTATTTTTGTATATATATTAGTTGCATTCTCTGGATTGTTAAGTAAATCATGTCCTAATTTAGAAATCTTAATTACACGATCCAATTTACGATTACCACCATCTTCAAAAACTAATAAGCTTAAATCCTTTAATGCACGCAATTGAGTCATAACTCTTCCGTTTAGTCCAGTAGCCTGAGGATTATCTTTAATAGCATCATTGACTTCATTAGGAGTTAATTCTAAACCTAATTCAATTTTATACTTTACATTCTGCGGAACGTTCGTAAATTTATATATTCCTTTTTTTACTAAATCAAAAAATAAATTATATAAATTTGTGTTATTCATTACTTTTCCATCATATTTTGAAAATGCTTCTAAAAAATCAAAATTTCTCTTTGGATTTCTAATTGTAGTATTGATTGAAAATATTTTATATCCTATTCTTGCTCCACTAGTACCCATAATTTCCTCCTAATAATTTTTAATAAGTACTTCAATTGAATCTGTAATATTTATTTTTTGATAATTTGCATTTCTATATTGTCTTTTTAAAACAATAACTTTATATTTTTTAGACCACTCAATCAACATATCATTTTTTTTCCCATTTGATAAAAATACATTTGACAACGCAAATTTAATACCTTTTGAATTTAAATCATCCAAGATTTTTAATAAATCCATCTCATCAGATTCTGACCATCCACTATTGTATGGCGCTGTCGTAATTAAATATGGTGGATCAAAATAGTAAATTGCCTCTTTATCTAGATATAATTCACGGTTTCTAAAATCTAAATTGCTAAAAACAATTTTTTTTGTTTTCAACAATTTCATAAATTTTTCTAAATCATTATATATAGAATCAGAAAAATCTACTTTGCCTACAGGAACATTAAACTCATCTTTCTTGTTGAATCTTATGTAATGATTAAATCCATAAATTTCTAAAACAATTAAGTCATATATATCCTTAGTTATGTTAAAATGATTTTTCAATTTTGAGTACCCTAACTTGTTATACAAAGACAATCCTTCATGCTTATATTCAACATAATATTTTTTTTCGTGAATTCTAGAATAGGTAAGATTGTATAATGAAATTCTTTTTTCTATTTCTTCAACCAACTTTATGAATTCAATATTGTATAACGTATCTAAAATTTTCGTTGGCCACAAACTAATATCATTTAAATGAATTGATGGTGAGATTGAATTTACGCCCACAACACCGCTCCCACAAAAAACATCAACAAGATTATTGGTAAAAGGAAGTTCGGGAATGATCTCTTTTAGAAGTTTATTTTTATTTCCTGGATAACTTAACGGATTCCTTATCATAGTCTTTTCATGGCCTTTTCAAAGTAATTTTTATCAATTTCTGAACCAATAAATTTCCTGTTAGTATTCTTACAAGCTACAGCCGTGGTCCCCGAACCACAAAAAGGGTCAAAAATTAAATCACCTTCATTTGAATGAACCTCGATTATATTTTCAAACAAATCAAGGCTTTTTTGCGTTGGATGAATTCTTTTTCCTTTTCCTAAAACGACACCAGTTTTATAAACGGGTTTTAAATATGGTTTGTCTTCAGGTTTGTTAAATGTCCAACCTTTGTTACCATTAACCGCCCATATTGCCATTTCACAATCGCCGACATATCTACTATTAACATTGCGAGGCATTGGATTAGTTTTTTCCCATCTGATTAGGTCTTTAATATAAAAACCGTGCTCTTCTATAACCTCAACCAGATAAGAAAAGTTTTTCCAATCATTAAATATAATTATTGATCCTCCTTTTTTTACTACTGGTAGAATATTAATTAACCATTCTTTTTGATCAAAATTATAATCCCACTCTCCATAGTTCATTCCTGATCTACCCATATTCGAGAATCCTAATTGATAATCCCTACTTACACAATATGGTGGATCAGTTAGTACTAAATCAACTTTAATATCTTCCTTAATCATTTCTTCTAATAAATCTTTATAATCACAATTTCTAAAATCTATGTTATAATTTGCTGCTTTTACCATATTAAGCATCCGCCTCTTCTAATTTTATATTGTTTTCGATAAACATTTCTTTTAATTTCTCCTTTATAAGAACTGTAGGCTTATGATGCCCTTTTTCCCACCTATTTACTGTGCTATAAGAAACCCCTAGAATATCACCCAACTGTTGTTGTGATAAATTTAATTTTACTCTTAATTTTAGAATTGCACTTGCATAATTCATAAAGCACCTCATACAATTTTTGACAAGTTTTGACTAATTATAGCACTTTTTCAAGTTAAACACAAGAGCTTTGCAGAACATTGTCGAAATCAGAATGAGAAATTAATAAAAAATGACTCAATCCCTTTAATAATATATAATTAGCTGAAAGAAATGTCTATTTAACCATAGGAGACTTTTTTCAAATAGTATAAACTTCCGGTTCATAAAAAAAATACAAAAAATAGTCGATAATTTATATTTTTTATATACTTGACCCCCATAACTTTAAATGTATTTTTTTATTGACCCAAATTTAATTATAGGACCAATAACAGTTTGAGGGGGGTATAAATGCAAAGAAGGGCTCACGTTTGCTTTACATTTTAAACCCCAATACAAACTCGAGATTCAAAACTAAAGCAAACACAAGCCCTAAAATTGCCCAACATTTTTAGATTTTTTATCTATTAACTTATCGTTTAATTGGCTATTTAGTAGCATATTTTTACATATGCTACTATGTTTATTTTTTACGTGTTAAATAAGTAAAACATTTATATTAATTTTAAACTTATTCAGTTATTCTAGGTTTTTATAAAAATAAAAAGCATAACAAATTCCATATATATTTTAAAATAATCTGCTCGTATTTAAATAAAAATGATATTTCATTGAAAATTTACTGATATATTATACAAATAAGTCAACTAACTATTTAGATTAACTACATATAAGTTCTAATTATTTTCCATTATTAAAAAATTTCATTCCTTGTTCTAGTAACATTAATAAAGGAATTGTATCAGTATGTGTGATAAGCCATCTTTCTTCATTTGAATTTTCGTCAATTATTATATCTAAATGATTCATTGCTTCATAAACTTGTTCTGTTGTAAGATGTGTCATTGACACTATTTCATCAATGGTAAGACCCTTATCTTTTTTCCCTCTATTATTATTTTCAAAAAACGCAACTAACACTTTTAGAACATTCATATTACATAGTTCAGATAATGTTTTGTATAAACTTCTAATATCAGAAATCTCTAGTTGTTTCATATTTTTAAACGATGATACTAGCATTGAATTAATATTATGTGATAATACTCCACCATGCTCTTTTCCATATGCTTGTAATATTGAACAGTTATTCCCATATTTGCCATCAATTAATTTATTTACGCTACCTGATTCTTTCTTTGAAGTACAAGTACCAGCTAACCTACATATTCTATATACCGCATCCATTAATTCGCCATCATCTTTAATGCCGCTTAAATATGAGTTCAACTCAATATAAATATTATTAATTGATGTTACTGGCTTATATCCAATTAATTCATCAATTGTAACTGAAAAAAATTCTGCAATTTTTGGCAACATAGTAATATCAGGGCATGATAATCCTAATTCCCATTTAGATATACTTTGATTTGTAATCCCAAATATATCAGCCAATTGCTCTTGGGTTATTCCTTTTTCTTTGCGTAACATTTGTAAGTTTTCTGCTATCTTAATAGTCATATTATTTCCTTCCTTTAAACTAATACTTTTAAAAATTTTGTAATCTTGCAAGTTTACACTAATATTATATCATTAACAAATAGTTGTTGTACACATATAAAAAGTTGGATTTTTTTCATTTCTTCCAACTAACAGTTGTATTATATATCCATATATCATTAAAAAATAAAAAAATCTTAATACGTTAAATTGTATCAAGATTAGTTTACTAATATGGTGCAATCGATGAGACTCGAACTCACACGTTTATACAAACACTACCCCCTCAAAGTAGCGCGTCTACCTATTCCGCCACGATTGCATATTCCCCGTTAGGGGATTAATCAATTTCGGTTACATCATCAGGAAGATAAATGTTAACATCTTCATGAGCATTGGTGCTAGTTGCAATTTTTGATAGTGGTAACTTTAAGTATGTTACTACCGCTTCCGCAAGCGTATTACCATCCATATCGTATACTTTAGCTTCGCCAACAAAAGCACGATGAGTGTTTTTGATAATTTTACCAACCGCTTTTAGGGTAACATCGTATGGAACAACTTTTCTAAATTTGACATTTAGTTCAGTAGTTACAGCCCAAGTTTCTGGTTCAGTTACCCAAATAGCTCTACCAGCTATTTCATCTAACATCGCAGTGATAAGTCCACCATGTACTCTTTCCGGGTAACTTTGGTGGATTTCTTTGTATTTAAAGATACTAATTACTGATCCATCTTCCATTTCATAGAAAGGTGCTTTTAGGCCAAATTCATTTTCAATACCACAAATATAACAAAGTTTACTGTTTGTTTGTTTTTTAACTACTTTCATATTTTATTAAATCCTTTCGTAAAATAAATAAAGGAGGAATAATTTTGAACACTGAATTTGATGAGTTAAAAGAAACTATCACAGCCCTATCAAAATGGTTAGATAGTATTCCTCCTTATGAATATAGTCTATATGCAACAATTATTGCTTATATTATATCATCTTTTCTAAATACGGGAGCCCTTAATGCCCTTGGAAATTGGTTTGAACAACTTGGTCAAATCATGTTAACAATTGCGGCACAACAGAGTGCATCACCAACTCAAGAGGAGTATGAGGCTTTAAAGAATGAGGTCAGAAAGCTTAGAAGAGAGGTTAATGAGTTAAAGAATAATGATTAAATGTTGCGCCAATATGGTTTTGGACAATCTTCAGTAATAGCTTTACGATAATACTTCCATTCCTTTTTGTCATATACGTCTTTACCATCAGCTAATAAATTGTTCAATTTTTTACTTCTTATTCTTAATTTTTCTTCTAATTTAGTTAAATATACAATTCTTGAAATGTCAAAGCGCACAAATGGATAGTCAAAACTTAGTAATTCATAAGCTTTGCTGATGTCAAATTTTTCATCACCTTGTAATGCAAAGTAAGCATAGTAATAGGCAGTATGTGAACAAATGAATTTCTTGAATTTTTCAACAGCTTTTAAAATAATTGATTTAGCCTCTTCAACATCTTGTTTAACGCCAACTCCTTCAATTAAAGAGTGAGCATAGTAACTATAAGCACAATCACAACTTGGCTTAGTTTCTTGTTCAATTAGTTGATATGCCATATCATACATTTTATGAGCTAAACTAAAGTTTTTCTTTAGTTCAAAGCCACGTCCTAAAATAGCATTTACACAAGTATTAGTAGGCATTTCTTGTCTACATTCAAATAACTTAATAATAGCTTTTTTGATATTTTGTTTAATGCCATTTTCGCCATATAAATATCTAACTGCCATCTTCTTTTTACACCAAACTGGAAGTAATGGATATGTTTTTTTACGGTCATACTTTTTGATAATCTTTGTTATTGTTTTATCAGGCTTTTCATAGTCTGATAAAACATCAATATATTCAATATCAGTAAGATAACCTAATTCATGTGCTTTATCATAGTAATTTAGTACTTTTTTAATTGGTGTACCAAGTCTAAAAGAATTTTCAGCTAATTGGTAAAAAATTACCCCTTCTGGATTTTCTTTTGCAAGTTTCAATAACATCGCATTAGAATCTAGTTCATCATTTAGTTCAATATTTATATCAATGATGTCGGAAGCAATAAAGTTTTCGTGTGACATTTCTAAAGCTTGTTTGTAATATTTTCTAGCTTCTTCTAAATTATTTAGTTTTTTGTTAAATACACCAAGGGTATAAACTAATTTCCAATTATCTTGGTATTTGTCAAAAGATAATACTAAGTCTCTTCCTTCTTCATATTCACCAACTTCATCATAGAATTTAGCTTTTTCTAGAACAATATATTCAGTATGATTTCCATCATCAAGTTTATCGATTAATTCAAAGGCTCTGTCTTTGTCTTTTTTTATAGTATATAGTTCAACTAACAAAGAAATTGCAAGTAAATCTTTTTCATCATATTGTAAACATATTTTTAAGTTATCAATTGCCATATCAAGATATTCTTTATTGGCAACCGGATCTTCATCATATTTACAGTAGTAGGCTCTAGACTTTAGGTAATACAAAGTTTCACTTGCCCCATGTTTTGCCATCATTTCATCAATTAAGTTAAGTGCTTGATCGGTTAAATTTAATGATATTAAAATATCAGTTTTGCAAATAAGGAAATCAACAACATTGTTTAATTCTTCATCGGCATTATTAATGCAAGTATCAATGTATTTTAAAGCTTCTAGATATGAGCTTTTAGTGCCTCTACCAGCATATGCTTTAGCAAGCGCATAAGCTATTTCACTAGTAAATGGTGCATCAAGTTCTAAAGCTTTAGTGCCATATTCAATAACTTCATCTGGCATTTCTAAGTGATCATAAACAAGAGTAGCAAGAGAATAAGATTCTTTAACATATCTTGTACGGTTAGCAATTAGAATTTTTAAATCTTCAATTGAATCATCAATGTGTAAATTTAAATTTGCAATATCAAGTGATGCTCTTGCATATAAAGCATCATAATATAATGTTTTATTTTCAAGTTCTAAATTATCATTTATTAATTCTGTTAATTTATCATATGCACTTTTATTATCGCCTTGGTCAACATATTGTAAGGCATTTATAAATTCTTCATATTTTTTCATGTTAATATTTTCTCAATTCTCTTTCTTCGGCTTTTTGTTTCATATCTTCACGTTTGTCGTAAAGTTTTTTACCTTTCGCAAGACCGATATTTAGTTTTGCAAGTCCATTTTTTAAGATTATGTTAAGGGGTACTAAAGTATAACCCTCTTTTTGAATTTTTGAATGAATTTTAATTATTTCTTTTTTGTGTAATAGTAATTTACGGGTTCTATCAGGTTTATGGTTAAAAATATTACCCATTTCATATTTTGAAATGTTTAAACCATTTACAAACATTTCATTATTTCTTATCGTGCAAAAACTATCTTGAAGGTTTACTTTGCCAACTCTTATGGCTTTTATTTCTGTTCCGGTTAAAACAATTCCACATTCATAGGTTTCTAAAATATAATAGTCATGACTTGCTTTTTTGTTTTGTGCAACAATTTTTATCGCATCTGTGGCCATTT
>ULMG01045835.1_pt1 | contig 22423 bp, 21 predicted proteins | sample 1951601 | NCBI WGS metagenome assembly ULMG01 (sample SAMEA4835545, study PRJEB28245) | human gut metagenome | biome: gut microbiome; material: fecal sample | place: Denmark | collected 2008
ACATTACTAAAAATTCACAGGGTCCTGTAACCTCAAATTAATTATAGCATTTATCATTAAAAATTACAATATTTAATTATTTATTTAATAAATGTGGACTAATTTTGATGAATTTGATACAATTATATTGAGGTAAGGATATGGAAATAGTTGTAAATATAGATAATAAGAAAAATTTGATTAAATTAGATAAAAATGTTATTTTTTTTGGAAAGAATGGTAATTACAAAAACAAAGTAATTAATAGTATAACTAATGGATTATTAGGGAAAACAAAAAACATATTAATTGATGGTAAAAGTTATAATTGTAAAGATTTCAATGTTATAAATATTGATGAAGAAAATGATTTTTCTAATGAATTTAAATTTACTAAAAGCAATACACTAAAACAACTTATTTATAATGATGTTATAAATAAAATTAATGAAGAAAAAATAATTAAATATACTAATGAAATATTTGATGTAATTGATGATAAAGTTAATAATTTACTAAATAGAAAAGTTAATAAAAAAAGTGATAATAATATATCGTTTCAAATAGAAATACCTGATGTTAATTCAATTATAGATAAATTTACTAATATTTATATAGATAATATTTTACTTAGTAATAGTGAAATATCTAAATCTATGAAAAGAAAATTACTATATCAGTTATATTTTTTAGATATTAAAAAACTAAATGATAAGCCTACAATAGTTATAATTAATAACTTTGATGTATATTTAAATTCAAGTGAAATTATTAATTTGTTAAATACAATTAATAGTCTATCAAATGATAATTGTCATTTTATATTAAGTAGTTGTAATAATATATTTGATTATCTTGATATTGAAAAGTATAACATATATAAAGCCACTGATAAAATAATTAATTTTAATATCATCGAAGATGCAATTAAAACTTATTTATTAAAAAATGAATTTAATAAAATAAATGATAATATTTCTTTTAACGATTTTTATTTAAAAAATGAATCATTAATTACTAATGAAGAAATATTAAATATTAGAGATAACATTATTAATAAATACCCTACTTTAATTAGCAAGATATTAAATTCAGATAGTATAAAAGTAGTTTTGAGTAAGCCTAAAAATATTACATGTGAATATATTATTTGTAGTGATAAAAATAATCAAAATCTTTTTTTAGAAATATCTGATAAACTTATTGACTAAATAACATAAATAAGATATAATTAAATTGTCCTGAAAAAGTGGACATACATTACTAAAAGTTTACAGGTTTCTGTAATAAGGCATAATGCCTTAGGTTTGATCTAACCATAAAGATCACAAAAACAGGCTTTATGCCTGTTTTTCTATTACTCAAATATTAATAAACTTTCTATTGAAATATCTTCTTCAATAGATTTGGTACCTGAAAACATTATAATATTATTATATTGATTTTCTGTTACTTGAAGTAATCTAATGTTTCCAGTTTTAGGAGCATTTATCTTTAATCTATTTATATGTTTATTTAGGTCATCATTGTTTTTACATATTCTTGAATACACTGAATATTGCATCATTATAAAACCTTCATCTAATAAAAAATTTCTAAATTTTGTAGCTATTTTCTTTTCTTTATCTGTTATTACTGGTAAATCAAACATTACAATTACCCGCATAAATCTATTATTCATATATTATAATTGGTAAATCTAATTTTATTTCACCAGTAGAAAAAGATTTTATGTAACTTTTTATTAGAAGACTTATACTATATTCTATAGTATATTTTTTATTTTGATGCAAAACTTCTTTGTTTAATAAATTTATTAGTTTTTTTCTAAATTCAAAAGATAATGGTAATACTATATCATCTTTATTATCATATACAAATTTATCTATTACTGAACGATATGGTTCTAAAAAATCATAAGCAAGATTAAAGTTATTTATTTTTGAGTTGTGATGAATCCCTAAATAAGTATTTAAACCATATACTGCTAGATTTCTTATAATTGCACTTGCTAGTATTGTATATCCATAGTTAAGTGCTGCATTTATATTATCGTCATAGAATCTAATAAAATCGCTTCCAAATATACTTCTGAAATATATTTTTGCAGCTAGTCCTTCCCTATTCTTTGAATCACCATCTATTACTTCATTGATATATTCATTTAGTTTAGAGATTGGAAACTCTTCTTTGGAAGTCATTTCCAATACTCTAATACTATTTTCAATTTTTCTTTTAACTATTTGATTCCAAAATTCATTTTTAATACTATCATCAATTTCTAATTGATGGGTAAATACATCTAATTGTTTAAAATGATAATTATACGGATACATTATAGAAGTTGGTTCATGTTTTTCATCGCATACAATTAGTGATATAGCATTTTTTCCAAGTTCGGCAAGTAATCTAGTAGTAATAATAGTAGTTGAATCTTCAATTAAAATATAATTTATATCTTCAAGTGGAATTTTAGTACTTTGATTATCTTTATCAATAATTAATTGTTTGTCTTTAAAATGTAATTTTTCACTTTTTTTAATTATTACTTGTCTATACCCCACTTATTTCACCTAAAACACTTATTGATAATTTTTCTATTTCTTTAATAGTAGATATTGTAATAGTATACCTATCTCTCTGTTTACTAAAAATATTATTTTCATTGTAATCATTAACTATAATGTCATAGCCATCTCCGAGTTTACTTTTCACCTCTAACATGCCACTACTACAACCTACTACATATGCTACCGATTCTTTACCTTCTCTAGTAGTTATTTTTATTAAATCATTTTTATTTAATGTACAATACAAATTATAATTATTTACTATATCTGTATATGGAACAATTTTATTATTTTTTCCTTGTCCATAATCTAATTTTATATTAAAATTGTTATCAATTATATTGTTTTTTCTTAAAGTATTTATTTTTTTTATTTCGAGAATATCATAAGCAGCAAAGTATAATTTATCATCTTCTTCATCTTTAGATTTAAAAATGTCTATTTTATATATTCCGCCTTTTTCAACATTACTTTTATTTATCATATGACCAGTGTTTTTATATTCACTATATAATTTTATTTTCTTAATTTCTTTATGCTCTTTATCGTTTTTTGATACTGGATATTTATTTCCATTTGCTTTTAGTACTTCTTCTCCTGATTCATAATTTCCAAACCATTCTATTAATGTTTCGTATATATCTTTAGAACCACTTTCTTTATCTAAAATATTTTCTAAATCTTTTCGTTTTACTTTTTCAATAGGAGTTCTTAATGTCTTATATACTTTTTTATCATCATCTTTACCCATTTCTTTTATTCCATAATATGTCTCTTCATGCATTTTTCCTGATATTTTAGATTTTGCAATAGATGGTATTAATGTATGAACATTATCTATATCTTTTTTTGTGTATGTATTATATGACTGAAGATTCCATTTTAAAGTATCTAAATCTTGTTCATATACTCTTAACTTTGCTTCTTTATCAAAGTTTTCATATGGCAATGGAAATTCTAATCTACTTATGTTATGCTTATTATAATATATATGTTCTTCTTCTAATTGCTTTTTGATATAATCTTTTACATCTATATCTTTTACTTCACCAGTAATATCATCATAATATTCTCCAAGTATTTCTTTTGCATTTTCATAATTTAAGTTATTTAATTGATTTTTAGTCAATCCATCTATGTATCTACTAAATTTTTCATATAATGTTATTTTTTGCTGTAATGACGGTGTGATTGAAGCAATTACTAAAGCATCCATAGCATGATGTAGATGATTATCTCTATCTTTATTTATATCTTTTTTCATATCTTCTGGTAACCTATATGTTTTTGATATATAGCTATGAGTTAGTCTATTAAAACCCCATCTTGCCCTTAATTTAGCAGTAATAGCACCCGGATACATATTAACTTTTTCTACATTTAAATATGCTTTAATTAATGAAGATAATTCCCTACTTATATATTTAGTATCATTAAGATTTTGGTTTCTCATTTCTCTTTCAGTATCAAAATCTAATTTTTTTAATAAATAATTATCTTTCTTTTTCTGTGATATAGTTAAACTATTTATATATGCTTCATATTCATCCCATTTATCGGTTTTACCAAACCATTCATATGGTGTTCTATTTCCTTTTTCTTGATTTTCTTTAGTATATACCAATGTTTTATTTAAATAATTATCATTATAAGTCCTAGAATATGGTAATATATGATCTATTTGTACAATGTTATTTCCAAATAAATCTTCTATAGATATTTTTTTCATACTATAACCACAAAATTCATTTTGCTCTTTCCATAACTTATACTTTAACAAATCCGTACTTGATATCCTATCAGTACTAACAAACAATCCTAATTCTACCAAGTGATTTTTAATTTTTTCATTTTCTGCTTGCTTTTCTACATTGTTTTTTGTTATTTCATTTCTTTCTTGCCTTGACTTAGCTAGTTCCCTAGCAGTTTCTATATTAATTATTTTAGGCATTCCATATTTCTTAATAATTGAATTAATTACTTTTCTAGTTTGAGTAAGTGATCTAATAACTCTTTGATTAGTAATTGTATCATCAACATAAATAGGTACTAATAAATCTTTTTTCTCTTTATCACCATTTATATCAGAATGATTATATCCCAATATATTCATAGCCTTATCGTATGTATTTCCTTCATACATTATAGGAATTAATTTTTTTATTAATTCAGTAGACAACATTAAATGATCTTTAAAATTAGGCAGTAATTCTACAAAATTAATATCTTCAAATATGTCATCTATATTTTCTGATTCTTTAATTTTATTCAATATATCTTCATTTACTTTATAATTAGTACAATATAGAGCTATTTTATCAAGAAAATCTATATTATTTTTATATTCTTCCCAAATTTCTTTACTATAAGCTTTTATTATACTATCTTTTAGTGTATGATACCCCTTTAATTCAATTAATGTTTTGCTAAGCAATTTATCATTGTATAATTTATTATATAGTTCTTTATCTTCGCTTGATAACTCGTTAATGTTAATTTTAGTATCTTTCTTAATATTAAGTTTTTTTCTTAATTCTTCAATTAATTTAATATATTCTTTTTTAGATAAAGTTAAATCTTTAAAGTCAATATTATTTCCAATCATTTTTGTTAAATCTTTATATGATATACTCTTTTTTTCTTTAGATTTTTCTATTATGTTTTTAATTTCATTTTCTGATAGTTTTATATATTCACCATCATTTACTTTATATTTTAAATTAACTAATTTAGTTAATGCTACATATATTTCTGAAGAAAATGCTCTCTTTGGTGCCCTTGGATTACCATCAAAGTTACATTTACCAGTCATTCTCTCTATCAAATCTCCACCATATGGAGAATTTCCTCCTGGTCCTTTAGCATAACTTCTTCTAGAATTATATATTTCTAAATATTGATTTTTAAAATCTTCAGTAATCAAACCAAAGCTTATTTGACTATCTAAAACCATGTTAATTTCTTCCAAATACATTTCATTTGTTACAGATATTTTATAATCTCCAGGACTGTTTTTAATTTTGTTTTTAAACTTTTCATCTTTTATGTACATTTCCGATATAGTACGATAATTTTTTTCATTCATTATCTTTTCGTTTTCTTTAATAGCACTTAGTACTTTACCAGAATCGCTATCAGAAGCTTCTTCTCTATTTGATTTATATCCCCTTTTCTTTGCATAATGTACTAATATTATTGATAATTCTTCATTTGTTAATTTTCTATCTAATGCTTCAACTTTTAATTTGTATGGATTTGTATCATTGCTTTTATAATAATTGTTAATCATATTATCAAAAATTATGGATAATTCTTCATTCTTTTCAGAAACTATATTACTATTAATACTACCTTTTAAATATCCATTTTCATATAATAGATTTTTTACTCTATCTAATCTAAATTTTCTTCTTCTTGAAACCCTTCTGGCTCCCCTTTTTTCTCTTCTTTCTTTTGCTCTACTATCACCTGTTTTTTCTACTTCACCAGGAGTAAATATCCTACTACCAACATCAATTATTTTATATGGATTATTATTTTCATCCAATTCTAATAATCCCCATCCAACAGAAGATATTCCAATATCTAATCCCAATATGTAATTTTTTTTCATTTTACTACCTCTTTCTTAATTAGTTACATCTAAATAAATTGTACAAAATATTACCATTATTGTCAATATATTATTACTTAATAATAATATAAATTATTTTAATAATAATATAAAATCATCCAATATATCAAAATATATATCTATATTAGTTTTTTAATATTTTAGATATACAAGATTAACTAATAGTTAACAAAATAAATAACCAATTATATAATTGATTATTTATTACTAGTTCCATTAATAATGTTTAGTAAGAACATGAATGGCCAAAATAATAGATTAAGTATTAATTTCATTATATACCATGTTATTTTAAAAGGCCATAACAACAAATTTATTATCATACTTTTTACCTCCTTATATATTAACTAAATAATATTTTTTCACTTTTATACATCTTATTAATAAATATCATTAATAAGATTATATATATAATTGATGATATAATTGTAATTATAATAGAATTAATATTAATAGTACCAGTAAGTATTTCATTAACTACTATTGTATGATTAATAATAGGTATAAAAGCAAGAGCACCATTAATATTTATATTTAATAGTTCTAAAAACATTGGTACACAAGTTATTAGACTAATTGGTGTAAGAGCTGATTGAGCCTCTTTAAATGTTTTAGTAAAACTTGCTATAGTAATACATATACCTGATATAAAGAAAGTATAGAATATTAGAATTAAAACAATTAATGTTATTGTTTTAATGTTGATATTAAATATAACATTATCATATATTGTAAAAGTATTTTTAACATAATATAAAGATATTAGAGATAATAATATTCCTATCATAAGAGTAATTAAGCCAGACATAGATATTGCTAAATATTTACCTAACACTAGTTCTTTTCTGCTTATAGGAAAGGTAAGTATTGTTTCTAATGTTCCTCTTTCTTTTTCACCTGCTGTTGTATCAGTTGAAGTATAAATACTACTTAATGTTATAGACATTATTATAAAAGTAATAGCCATAAGAATTATTTGATTACCAAAGACAGATTCTCCTTTTATTTCATTAATATTATAATTAATATTATTATATACTTTATTTAAATCAATATTATTATCAATTAAATAACTTTGTCCTAAATAATTATTATAATTATCTAAGTAACTAACAATATATGAAATAGCCATACTACCATCTTCACTTTGGGTATTAGTATAAATATTATAATTGTTATTATCTTTAATTATATAAGATATTATTTTCTTTTTATCATAATCATTTTTTATATTATCAATATTATCATAATATATAATATCTAGTTCTTTACTTAATAATTCTTTCTCTATATTAGATAATGAATAATTAACTCCTACTACATATTTTTTATCTTCGTTATTAGTGGTTATTTCTTCATATATATATGACATTAATATTACAAATATTGGTATAAATAATGGAGTTAAAGCCATCATAAGTAATGATTTTTTGTCTCTTATTATTAGTTTTAATTCTTTTTTTAATGTTACTATAATATTATTCATGAGTACCTCCTGTTAAAACAAAGAAAGCATCTCTTAAATTATTAGTATTAGTTTTCTTTTTTATATTATTAGGAGTATCTATAATAATTATTTTACCATTATTCATAAGTACTACTCTATCACAAATACTTTCTGCTTCCTCCATATAATGAGTAGAATATAATATACATTTATTGTTTTCTTTTTCTTTTTTTATGGTATCTAATATTACTTTACTTGATATAATATCTAATCCACTAGTAGGTTCATCTAATATATAATATTTAGGACTATGTATTAAACACCTAGCTATACCTACTCTTTGGGTTTGTCCAGTAGATAATGATCCTATTCTTTGATATAAGAATGATGACATATCAAATGTTTTCGTTAAATATTCTATTCTATTTTTAATATCACTTTTATTCATACCATAATATTCACCACATATATTTAAAAATTCAAAAGTACTTAAATCTTTATATAATTTAGTATTACCAGTTAAAAAAGCTATTTCCTTTTTTATAGATAATTCATTATCTTTATAATTTAAATTATCAATTTTAATAGTGCCTTTAGTTGGTGTCATAATACCTGCTATCATCCTAAGTAATGTTGTTTTTCCAGCACCATTTGGGCCTAATATACCAAGTATTTCTCCTTCATAAGCATCAAATGTTATATCTTTATCAGCATAAAATTCTAACTTCTTTTTTTCTTTACTTTGTTTAATAAACTTTTTACTTATATTTTCTACTCTAATCATAATAATCCTCCTAGTTAATTATATAATATATTAATGATTATAGCAAGAATATAAGTAAAATTAAGAAAAGATAGTTTTTTAAACTATCTCTTTAATTTTCTTCTAATTTTACTACTTGCTATAGACATCTTCCAGTGCTATTTTTATTCCTTCTAAATTAGCACTTTTATATAGATTGTCTACTAACTTTCTCTTTGCAAAAAAGATATTATCTTCTTTGGTCATATTATATTTTCTTTCCATAGTAACACTTCCTATAATATAATTTTAACACACGATAATTATATTAACAATATTTATTACTTTTGCAGCAAAAATATTTTGCTTAAATAATTATTTTTCAATTCATTTACAAAAAAATATGACTATGCTATAATATATAACTACAAGGAGAGATATTATGAAAATTAGGGAATTAAAAGAAAATGAACCATTAAAGGTAATTGAAGTAATAAAACATTTGATTATTCCTGCTAGTCCTGGTAAAATAGATGAGGAAGAAAAAGTTATAGAAGATGAACGTATTAAAACAATAATAATTACTGATGGTGAAATTGAAAAGCAAACTGAAGAGGCTTCTCAAAGTATAGATGAATATTATATTGGTAAATCTAAATATCATATGACTGTAGACACTTTAAAAACAAAAAATATATATTTTAAAAATTATAGTTATGTTATAACCTATTTATTAGCAAAAGAATTTATGGTTAAAGGCAGTGTTGCAGGTTGGCTTGATGTTATTAAAGATGTTTCGGTTCATTTAGAAAATAAAAATGACAAAAAGGCATTAAGAAAAGCTAAGAGATTTATTAAACAAATTAATGAGTGCAATGATTATACTAATTATTTATCAATATGGGAACTACAGTTACCAGAAGATGAAGGACTAGAAAAAATTTCTAAAAATGCATATACTTTAAAAAGAACTAAATAAAATAATACTTAAGTTTAGAGACAATAAAGCTCTAAACTTTTTTTCTAATGACCTTAGGCATTAGAAAACCTAGAGTGACTATGGGCACGAAAGGAAAAAGAAAAAAGTAGATTAATCTACTTCTCTAATAATATAGTAACTGGCCCATCATTAATTAAAGATACTTTCATATCAGCACCAAAGATGCCTGTACCTACTTCTATTCCTTTTTCTCTTAATTTATTATTAAACTCATCATATAATACTATTGCTTTATCTCCACCTAGTGCTTTTATATAAGATGGTCTTCTACCTTTAGAAGCATCTCCATATAAAGTAAATTGACTTATAGATAAAATATTTCCATTAATATCTAATAAACTTTTATTCATAATATCATTTTCATCTTCAAATATTCTTAAATTAATAACTTTATCTACCATCCAATCTATCTCTTTAGAACTATCTCCTTCAGTAAATCCCACTAATAACATTAAACCTTTATCGGACTTACCTACTATCTTATTATCTACTTCAACACTAGAATTAATAACTCTTTGTACTACTACTCTCATTATATTACCTCTCTTTCTACTTTCTGAACAAAATTTAAATTTAATAAATCATTCATAAATTTTTCTAATATATCTTTATTTCCTACTATTACAGTCATTCTATATACTTTATATTCACTTTTATTAATAGTAGCTATACTATCTATAATAATGTTATTAGCGGATGCCTTAGTTATTATATCTAATAAATTATCATAAGTATTTGTATATACTAATATATCTGATGGATATTTTTTATCTTTTAAAGTATTCCATTTAACATTAATTAATCTTTCATCAGTATCAGTAATATTATGACAATTAATTCTATGTACAGTAATACCTGAACCTCTAGTTATATAACCAATAATATTATCTCCTGGTATTGGTTTACAACAACTACTTAAACTTGTTTTTATCTCACTAATACCTTCAACTAAAACATCATTATTACTATTTGTTTCTTTATAATAAGTAGTTTCATTTATTTTAGTAGCTATATCTATATCTTTTTTTTCAGTATTATTATTAGAAATAATTTTAATAATAGAATTAGGAGTATTTTTACCTGTGGCAATATTTATATAAATATCATTAACATCATTTAGTTTAAGTTCATTTAAGATAATTTCAATATTCTTATTAGATAAAAATTCATTAATACCAATATTTTCTTTTCTAAGTTCTTTCTCTAATAATTCAGTTCCTTTTTCGATATTTTCATCTTTTTCTAATTTGCTATAATAACTTTTAATTTTATTTTTTGCTCCTGTTGTAACAACAAAATTAAGCCAATCTTTGCTTGGTTTAACAGCATTATTAGTATTTACTTTAATAATATCTCCTGTTTTAAGTTTATAGTCTAATGTTACTATATTATCATTAACAATAGCTAGAGATACATGATCTCCTACTTCACTATGAACTTTATAAGCAAAGTCTACTGGAGTGGAATCTTTAGGAAGTTCTATTACATCACCTTTTGGTGTATAAACATATATAACATCATTAGTTAAAATATCTTTTTTTACTGAAGAAATAAACTCTTCTGAATTATTTGCTTCTTCATTTAATTCGATGATATTTCTGAATATTTGTAGTTTTTGTTCCATAGCATCTTTAGATGATTTTTCTCCATCCTTATGTTCCTTATAAGACCAATGTGATGCTATACCATATTCTGCTATTTTATCCATTTCATAAGTTCTTATTTGAATTTCAAATAGATTACCATCAATACCAAAAACAGTAGTATGTAGTGATTGATACAAGTTAGTCTTTGGCATAGCAATATAATCTTTAAATCTTTTAGGAACTGGTTTATATTTAGAATGAATTAGACCTAAGGCTAAATAACATTCTTGCTCAGTATCTACAAATACTCTAAGAGCTAATATATCATAAATATCATCAAATCTTTTACCTTTAGACATTTTATTATATATGCTATAAATACTTTTACTTCTTCCTTTTATTTCATGTGGAATATTATGTTCATTTAATAAATCAGATACTTCTCCTATCATCTTGCTAATAGCGGCATCACGTTCTGATTTTTTTTGATTAAGCTTTTCAACTATATCAAAATAAGCATCAGGTTTTAAATAACGAAGTGATAAGTCTTCTAATTCACTTTTAATTTTATATATACCTAGTCTGTGTGCAACAGGAGTTAATATCTCTAATGTTTCTTTAGCTTTTTTCTTTTGTTTTTCTACTGATAAAACATTGATAGTTCTCATATTATGAAGACGATCTGCTAGTTTGATGATAATAACACGAGGATCTTCTGATAAACCGACAAGAATCTTTCTTTGATTAGCAGCACTGGCTTCAGAATCGGAAGAGAAGTTTAATTTATTAATTTTAGTTACGCCATCTACTAATAAAGCAACTTCGGTGCCAAATAACTTTTCAATTTCTTCTTTAGTGGCATCAGAGTCCTCTATTGTATCATGAAGAAGAGCAGCAGCCATACAAGATGCATCAGCGGATATCTCAGTTAATATTAAAGCTACATTTAAGGGATGAAGAATATAATCATCTCCTGATATTCTTTTTTGCCCAAAATGTTTTTTTTCAGCATAATCATAGGCTTTTCTTATCAAATCAATATCTTCTTCATTATCATTATATTTTTTAAATCGTTCGATTAAATCATCGATAGTTATATTAATTGTTTTTTTACTCATATTAATGCCTCCATTTTATTATATTAATTAGGCTTACAAGGTTGTCCTGTAAGCCTATATATTAGCAATTAATTCCCTTTATTTGCATTTCTTCTTTCTCTTCTTTTTCTTTTTTAACTTTTGGTGCCTTTGATAATCTTTTACCCTCTAGAATTAACCATAGACTATTAGATATATATATTGAAGAGAAGACGCCCGCTATAAAGCCTACTAATAAAGCAATATTAAAGTTTAATATTTCGTGTGATCCAAGTACAATTAGGCATATAATTGGTACAATTGTAGTAGCAGTAGTCATAAGTGATCTAAAGAAAGTTAATCTTACTGAATCATTAACTAATTCAGGTAAATCTTCTTTTTTAGTTATGTTTCTTTCTTTATAATTTCTTCTTATCATATCAAAGGTTACAATAGTATCATTAATAGAATAACCAATTATAGTAAGAATGGCCGCTATAAAGACAGAATCTATTTGTAATTTAAATATACCAAAGAAGATTATAGTAATTAAAGCATCATGTATTAAAGCAATAATTCCACTTATAGCATAATTAAATCTAAATCTAAAACTTACATAAATAATAATTCCAATTAATGATATTAATACTGCTAATATAGCATTTTTAATTAATTGTTTTTTTACCATATCAGATACTACATAGATATTTGATGTGGTATGGTAATCTTTTTCTAAAGTATTTGATAATTCTTTAATTTCTTCTTTTGTTAGTTTTTCTTTTATTACTATAGTAGTAGAATCTTTAGTTTTATCTAATTTACTAACAGTATAATTTTTTAAATCAATATCTTCAGTAGTGTTTACTGTAATAGAAGTACCACCAGTAAAATCAACAGCAAAATTGAAATTAGTAATTATTGAATAAGTAAGTCCTCCTACCAATACAAGTAATACTATTGGTAAAACTATTTTTCTAGATTTAACAAAATCTAACTTTTTGAATGGTATTCTAACTTCTTTAGCAGGAATAATTTTTTTCTTTGAAAGACCAATGAATAAATTAATTTTATTATCAAATACACCTGTATTAGCAAAGAATGCAATTACTGCTTTAGATAAGAATACTAGTACAATAATAGTTAATAGAATATTAATTATTAACATTGTAGCAAAACCTTTTACACTAGATTGTCCTAGAATAAATAGAATTACCGCTACTATCATCGTAGTTATATTAGCATCTAAAATACTAGATAATGATTCTTTATTACCTATGGCTACAGCTGTTTTAAGATTCTTACCTATTTTTAATTGATCTTTTATTCTTTCAAAACTGATAACTGAAGCATCGACTGCCATACCAATACCAAGTAACATAGCGGCTATTCCAGGTAATGTTAAGGTTCCTTCAATTAAATAAAATACTAGGAAAGATAACATGGTATATAAAATTAAAGCAGTACCAGCAATTAAACCACTAAAATGATACATAGCAATCATTATTATTAGTACTAGTATTATACCAATAATACCCGCTACTAAAGTTTTATTAAGGGCTGCTTCACCATAAGTGGCCTCAACAGTACGAGATGATATTTCACTTAATTTTGTAGGAAGTGATCCAGAATTAATAAGTTCTACTAGTGAAGTAGCTTCTTCAGTAGTAAAATTACCTTGAATAATTACATCACTAGCAAAGGCTTTATCTACTCTAGCAGCTGATAAGCATCTTGAAGTCGATAAAGAACCACATTTATCTTTTTCTTTACTAAAACTATCAGTAGTTTCATCATAGTCAAGCCAAATAACAATAACATTATTATTCATATCTTTTACTTTACTAGTAACAGTATAAAATTTATCAGTATCTTTAATTGAAAGACTTACAGCGGGATGACCATATTGGTCAGTTGTTACTTTAGCAGCTCCTCCAAGTACATCCGATGTCATAAGTAAATTATCATTATAATCTCTAAATGATAGTACTGCTGTTGAAGATATTACTTCTCTAGCTTCCTCTTTATTTTTAATACCTGCTAGTGCTATCCTAATTTTATTACTATCTTCAATTGATATTTCAGGTTCGTTTACTCCTAAAATATCTACTCTCTTTAAAATTGCTTTATAGGTATTATAAACCATATCTGAGGTAAGTTCATTACCATCTAATGGTTCTATTTCATATAATACTTCAAATCCTCCTTGAAGATCTAAACCATAATTAATATTTTTAAATATAGGTATACATAAATAGGCACTTCCTAATAATGTTATAAATGTTATAAATACTCCTACTAAAACCTTTAACTTATTATTCTTTTCTTTTACTTGTTTTTTATTTTTCATAATGCTTTTCCTTCTTTCTAATTATTTATAATTGCTCTCTCTTCATTCTTAATATGTTCTTTAAGAAAATTATCTACTTTTTCAATATCGACATCTATTATATCATTAACCATTTCTGATATTGATAAGTTTTTAGATTTAATCCATTTATTTAATTTTAAATAATTCCATATATCACTAGCCTTTATATAACCATAGGTATCACTAATCATTCTGATTTTTACATTAAAAGCTCCTCTTAAATGATTATATAATTCTGCTTCACTTTTATACTCCATCACATCACCATAATAATTGTATCAAAAACTAAAAGAAAAAACAACCAATTTATGGCTGTTTTTCTAATTCTTTGTCACTTTTTGCAAATAACAATTCTATATCAATATCTAAAGCATCCGCTATATTACTAACTGTATCTAACGAAAAGTTCTTCTTACTATTTGGGGCTTCAATTCTCCTAATAAATTCGTGAGAGTACTCGGTCCTTTCAGCAAGTTCTGCTTGTGTTATACCTCTGTACTTACGATAACGCTTAATATTTCTAGCAACTACTTCATAAATATCAAATTGTTTTTCTTTTCTTCTCTGCATAAGTCATCACCTTGACTATATTTTCTCACAAAATTAAACTTTTTTATGTAATCTATTTGTGTACATTTTATTATTTTTGCTAATTTATGCAGCAACTTGGTAATTATTCCTAATCTTTTTAAGGGCTTTTTTCTCATTTCTTGATACTTCAACTTGATTCATACCTAAACATTCAGCAACAGAAGCTTGGGTTCTATCTTCAAAGTATCTTAAATAAATAAGTTCTTTATATGGACTTTCAAGTTTATTTACTTCTTCATTTAATAATAGGTAATCTATATTATAATAATCTTTATTATCACTTACTGTATCATATAATGATAGGTTATTATCACCAGCATAAATAACCCTCTCAAGACTATCTACTACTTGCATAGAATTTATAACTGTCTCTATTATATTAGGTTCTATTTCTAAAAAGGTTGCCAATTCATAAGTAGTAGGTTCTTTCATAAGCTTTTGACTTAAAATATTTTTAGCAGTATTTATTTTTTTGTATAAACTTAAATATTCTTTTGATACTTTGATATTTTTTTGCTTATTTATATAACTATATATTTCTCCATATATGTATTTATAAGCATAAGAAGAAAATTTAGTATTATTATTTTCTTTATAATTATCATAAGCCTTGATTACTCCTATTACACCTACTTGATATAAATCATCTTGATCATAGCCCTTAAAATATTTATTTATTATAGCATATATTAAATTACTAGTAGCTCCTACAACATCTTCGTATTTATTCATTAAATCATCCTCTCAAATACCTTGAAAGCATCGTACTCTCTATTTATTTTAGGAATATCCTTTAATAGTTTATTTGTTACATTGAACTTATCGCAAATAATGAACTTATTACTAGTTTCTTCATATAGTTTATATATTTTGTTTAGATATTTGATACTATAGCTATCTATTGAATACATATCATCAATATTCAAAACGATATATTTAAAATCTCTGTCAATTACACCTCTAATAGTATTTTTGTTCAGGTCCCCTTTCAATCTAATAAATAGGATACCTCTTTTGAACTCCATACTGGTCTTTAGCATTGTATTCACCTTCCTTTTATAATTTATCATATTTTTATTTTTAAATATATAGTTTCGACAAAACTAGCCAATTACTTCAATCGACATTATTATCTAATGCCATATTTACTTAATATTCTTTTTTATATTATTTTAACTTGTGTCTATCATTTGCACACCGCCCTTCATTATATATAAACAAATTTTTTTTTGAAAATTGAAATTTTTCCCGAAATTTGTTAAAAAAAGTTTAAAAAAGTTATAAAAGCAAACAAAAAGCGAACAAAATATTAACATCAAGTTAACTGGATAATAAGAAAAAAAGTCATCTTTATTATAATTATGTCATTCTTTAGTAAAAACATATTTTGAAGTACTTCTTTATACAAAAGAAAAGCACTAAAAATAGTGCTTATAAAGTAATTTCTCCTAATCTAATTAATTCTACTACTGCTTGGGCCCTACCTTTAACAGATAATTTTTGCATCGTATTAGAAATATGGTTTCTTACAGTCTTTTCACTAATATTTAGGGTATCTGCTATTTCCTTGGTAGTTTTATTTTCTATTAGTAAGGAAAATACTTCTTTTTCTCTTTTAGTTAATATACCTTTATTCATAAATACCTCACTTCCCTATAGGGTGGTATATATCTGTTCATATTATTGTATTCTAATTTTTAAATTAAGTGAGGTGTTTTTAACTATACTAATTATATTTTACCGAAATATACATCTTATCATCAAATTCATTTTGTACTAGTCTCATTATCTTATTAGCAGTGCTTACTGAATTGTCACTACTATCAAGGATTACTCTAACATTATCACCATCTATTTTTACGAAATTTTCACAATTACATACTTCTTTAATTTTTACTTCTAGTGTTTCTTCTTTTGATGCTCTATTATTTAGTAATTTTAATTCTTCAAAGACAGTATTTTTTTCCTCAGTAGTAATACTATTATCGGTAAGTTTTTCTTTTAATTTATTCATTTGATTCATAACTTCAGTATCATCTTCGACTTTGAGAGCCGCTACTAAAGTACTTTCATCAGTATTTACGACAGTGTTATCTTTTGCTTTATTTTCTAGTTCTTTATCAAATATTTCATTAGGCATAGTTACATAATAAATTGACAATACTAATACTAAACTAAATAATGTTAAAAACCATAAATTCTTCTTATTTATCATATATATTCCTCTTCTTTCTAATTAAGTATATTATGATATCTAAAAAATATGAAAAGAAGAAGAATATTTTCTTCCTCTTATCCTTGTTTTTTGTCATAGTAATATTTGATTATAGTACCACTAGATAGTTTTTTTTCTAGAACAAGACCGCTATCAGTAATAGTTTTTTTGAAGGTACCAGATAGACTCTCATCTTTAAGATTTCCTAATATCACAGTATTTCCTTTTTCTATGTAGGTTGTATTTAAACATTCATTTTCTTTTTTAAAACAAAACTTCATTTTTTTGCCTTTAATAGTAAATGAGTTGTTTTTACTTGGTACAGTCATAACATTGCCAATAATATCAATAACTTCTTCTTTAGTTTGATTATAGGCCACTTCTATATTACTATTGTTATTCTTTTTATTTATTAGAATAATTATTGTAGTAATAGTAATAATTACTATGGTAATAGTTAAAATAATAATTAATTTTTTTTCTTTTTTGCTCATATTTTACTCCTTTTATATATCTCGGCAAAAACCTGCTTGCCATTTACAATATTCGGCAGAATTACAATCTTTTTCACCTAATGAATTACAACATTTTACTTTTACAGTAAAACTAAATGACTTATATATTTGATTACATGATACATTTATCGTAATAGTTTTATCAGAACCACCTTTAGCAAATAATCTAGATTGAATTGTTGGTGAAAAACAATTACGATATTTTTCTTGATCGGCACTTTCACAAACACCATTTTTATTACGTACTTGCATACCACCAATGGCTAGTAATTCACCATTATTATAAATAAGTTTTGATGGTAATGAACAATATGCCGTTTTACTTGAACTTCCACCACCGGAAGAACCTCCACCACCGCTAGAAGGACATGATATATAATTACCTGCTGCATAGCAATTATATGAATCAGTTGTTGAATCAGTTATATAGTACCAACCATTTTTCTTTCCGTCTACTGCTACTCTATCTCCAGCGTCAAATCCTGATCCAACTTTTGAATAGTTTGTTCCTGGTCCTGATCTACAATATAGTCCTGTTGTTACAGTACAAGGTAAATCTGGCTCAGGTTCTGGTTCCGGTTCATTATAATACCAATGTGCAGTTAGTGTTAAGTCACTATTATCATTATACTTTGTGTATTCGGTATATTTAGTGCCATTATAATACCAACCTTCAAAATACCAATATCCACTTCTCGATGGCCTACATAGAGTACCTAATTTACTACCTTTAGTTATTGTCTTTGTTTTCGTTGAACATCCACTACCACCATTATCGTTATATCTTAATGTGTAAGTACTTTGCTTCCACTTAGCATATAGAGTCGTATTAGCATTTGTAGTAAACTTTCCTCCTGCACTATAGTTAGTACCACTACCATCAGATTTGGTGTTCCATCCATCAAATGTATAGCCACTTCTTGTCGGTGTTGAGGTTGTTAACGTTAAATCGGTACCATAAGTTTTAGTTTGTGCTGTTGGTGCTCCACTACCACCATTGGCATTATATGATATAGTATAAGTGTTTGGGCTCCATACAGCATATAAATCAATTTTCGGTGCACGACTATCAATCCAAGTATCCTTTACTTCAGCATTAACATTATAATTTTTAACTTTATCAGGCTGTCTTTCTTCCCATCCAGTCATGGTATGACCAGTATTTGTCCAACCATTATCGTTAAACTTTTGACCGCTTTTTCCATAAGTAAATGTTTTTGTAACAGTTGTTGCGTCTTTTGCACTAGTATTTCTATGAAAAGTAACTTGTACTGCTTTTGCTTTTACAATTGGATAATATGTTCCATTAACATTATTTTTATTAGTATTAGCATTCCAACTACTAGTAGTAGCATTAGCGTTAGTATTCCAACCTACTACATTATAACCTAATTTTTCAATAGTAGGAGATTTAATACTACATGTACCAGAAATGTCTGCTAGACATATTTTAGTTATATCAGAGATTCCATCTCCTATTTTATCAGCAATACCTTTATTAAATATTACTTTATATACATTAAAATCTTTTTTACTTTCGGCATAGTTATTACTCTTATCATAAGTTCTAGCTACAATATTTACTTTACCACTAGTATTATAAGTTAATTCAATATCTTTATTAGTAGTTTTGTACCAAGCATTACTATTTATATTAATAGTATTATCATTATTACAATTAAAAGTATTATCGTTATTTAATGTACAACTACTTACATTTACATTACTAGTAGCGTTCTTATTAGATTTAAAATAATAATAACTATTTCCTTTAATATTATCATTATTGTAGGTAATGGTTAATTTGTCTGTTAAATTAAAAGTTGGTCCCTTTATTTTAGCAGTAGTCTTTGAAATAGTATCAGAACATGCTGTACTGTCATTTTCTGTTATGTTACATATTCTTATATAATATTGGGTATTATCTTTTAAGTTGTCTAAATTACATGTATTACCACTAATCTTTCCATTTTTATTTAAATTAGTACTAGTAATTCCGTATTCACATATTATTTCTTTTACTTTAACATATTCTCCTTTGGCTATAGTAAAATTAATACTTTCTATTTCGTCAGTATAACCAGTTCCTCCAGTTAATGTAGGAAAAGAGCTTATATTTTCATTAATAATATTGCCAGTACATACACCATACAATTTTTCTATATTACTTAAATTTTCTTCTTCTAATTTTATGTTATTTAAGAGTACTGGGTTATCTTTTACCAAAGTTACTGAATCTTTTTTTATACCTACATATGTATATGGACTAATATCTCCGAGCTCTTTGTCTTTGGAAAGTAATCCCTTATTAATGAGCTCTTCTACTGTTACACAAAAGTATTTACCTTCATACCCTTTTCTTGATATTGTCTTCCAATAATTATCGTCATTTTCTTTTTCAGCACTATATACTATAGTAGCTTTCTTAATGCTCTCTACCGATATACTAGCACTTTCTCCCCTAGATTTTTCGATTAGTTTAATTATACCAAAAACTCCTCCACCTACTACTAATGCTAGAATTACAATTACTCCTAGTAATTCTACTAAAGTAAATCCTTTCTTATTCATAATAACCCTACCTTTATATCTATTTTTATTATAACTTATTTTTTTGTATTATACAAGAAAAAGTTCTCTGTTTTGAGAACTTTATATTTTATCCTTGTTTTTTTATATAGTAATATTTAATTGTTGTATCAGTTGATAGTTTTTTTTCAAGAATCATACCATTGTTGGTAATAGTTTTAATAAACTCCCCTGATAAACTTTCATCCTCAAGATTTCCTAGTGTTATTGTATTTCCTTTTACTATACATGTTGTAGTTAAGCATTTCTTTTCTTTTTTAAAACAAAAATTAATTTCTTTATCTTTGATAGTAAAGGAATAATTTTTACTTGGTATTGTAGTAATATTACCTACTATATCGATTATTTCTTCTTTTTCTAGATTATAACTACCATCAATGTTGTCAATATTTTTCTTTTTATTTATTAAAATAAATATTGTAAAAGAAGTAATAATAATGATTAATATTGTTAATATTATAATTAATGTTTTTTCTTTTTTACTCATGTTTTACTCCTTTTATTTATTTCGGCAAAAACCTGCTGACCATGTACAGTATTGGGCAGAATTACAAGCTTTTTCACCTAATGAATTACAACATTTAACTTTTACAGTAAAACTAAATGATCTATAAATTTGACTGCACGATACATTTATCGTAACAGTTTTATCAGAACTAGAATTAGCATATAATCTAGATTGAAGTGTTGGGGTAAAACAAAATCTAAATTTTTCTAATAAAGCGCTTTCACAATTACCGCTGCTATTTCTTAATTGCATACCACCGATTCCCAAATATTCACCATGAATATATTCACGTTTTGACGGCAGTGAACAATATGATGATTTAGAAGAACTACTGCCTCCAGAGGAACTTCCTCCTCCACCACCACTACTTCCACTACATGAATATGGTGGACTACCACCGTAATCTGATACCCAGCAGCCACTATAACCAGACGATGAGTCTGTTATGTATGTCCAACTACCACTTCTACTTCCAATAGATACACCATCTCCGGTCATGCTATAACTTCCTAGTATATCTCTGCAGCTAGTGCTTGCACAAGAACGACAAGCGGGATTACCAGTTATTACACATGGATAATCTGGCTCAGGTTCTGGTTCTGGCTCAGGTTCATCATAGTACCATGATGCTGTTAATGTTATATCGCTGTCACCTTTAAACACAGTATTTCTTGTGTATTCTGTACCATCATAATACCAACCATTAAAGTACCAATATCCACTTCTCGATGGCCTACATAGAGTACCTAATTTACTACCATTAGTTATTGTCTTTGTTTTCGTTGAACATCCTCTACCACCATTATCGTTATATCTTAATGTAAAAGTAGTACTTTGCCATACAGCATATAAATGAGTATTACTAGGTGTACTTACTATCCATGCATCTGACACACCACTTAATGTAGAATATGTTACTACTGGAGTATTTTGTGCTATTCCCCAACCTGCTAGGATATAACCTGATTTACTCCAATTTTTATCACTAAACTTTTGACCACTTACTCCGTAAGTAAATGTTTGAGTGGCTGTAACTGTATCGGATGAATTAGTATTCCTATGGAAAGTAACTTGTACTGTTTTAGCATTCCACATAGCGTATAATGTTGCATTTCCATTAGCGGTATAATTACTTCCTGCTGCAAAATTAGTACCTGTTCCATCTTTTTTAGTATTCCAGCCATTAAATACATAACCAGTTTTTGTTGGCTTAATACTAGATAAAGTTAAGTTACTTCCATATGTCTTTTTCTGTTCTGCCGGTGCACCAAAGCCTCCATTAGCATCATACTTTATGGTATATGTATCTTTATTCCATACAGCATATAAATTAATATTTGGTGCATGACTATTAATCCAAGTATCTGCTACTCCACTTAAAGTGTCATAATCTTTTACTATTGCACTTCTATTTTTAGCCCAACCAGCCATAGTATGACCAGTATTAGTCCAACCTTTATCACTGAAACTTTGTCCACTTACTCCATAAGTAAAGGTTTGTGTTGCAGTTGTACTATCAGAAGTGCTTGCATTTCGATAAAATATTACTTTAATTGTTTTAGCTTTAACTATTGGATAATATGTTCCATTAACATTATTTTTA
>ULMG01005455.1_pt1 | contig 22192 bp, 18 predicted proteins | sample 1951601 | NCBI WGS metagenome assembly ULMG01 (sample SAMEA4835545, study PRJEB28245) | human gut metagenome | biome: gut microbiome; material: fecal sample | place: Denmark | collected 2008
TTCAGAGCGGGATTTATAAGAGCGATCTTCTGCTGGTAAAGACATTGTATACCCTCCAGCCATTCCTCTGGGAATAATTGAAATTTGATGAACTGGGTCTTGGGTCTTGCAAAAATAAGTTACAACAGCGTGACCAGCTTCATGATATGCTGTAAGAGTTTTTTCTTTGTCGCTCATCACTCTAGATTTTTTTTCTGTACCAACTACAACTTTAATTGTCGCTTCTTCAATTTCTTCCATAGTAATAGCTCTCAAATTTTTTCTTGCTGACAGCAATGCCGCCTCATTCAATAAATTCTCAAGGTCTGCTCCGGTAAAACCTGCTGTGGATTTTGCAACCGTATTTAAAACTACATCTGGAGCCAAAGGCTTGCCTTTTGAATGAACCTTTAATATATCTTCTCGGCCTTTTATATCTGGATAGCCCACCAAAACTTGTCTGTCAAACCTTCCTGGGCGCATTAAAGCTGGGTCTAAAACATCTGGCCTATTTGTCGCTGCAATCATTATTACACCTTCATTGGCACCAAATCCATCCATTTCTACCAAAAGTTGATTCAATGTCTGTTCACGTTCATCATGGCCACCGCCTAAGCCTGCTCCCCTTTGCCGACCAACTGCATCTATTTCATCTATGAAGACTATACACGGAGAATTTTTCTTCGCTTGCTCAAAAAGGTCTCTCACACGTGAAGCACCTACACCGACAAACATTTCTACGAAGTCAGAACCAGAAATTGAGAAAAATGGTACACCTGCCTCACCAGCAACAGCCCTTGCTAGCAATGTTTTCCCAGTTCCTGGAGGGCCAACCAGCAAAACACCCTTAGGAATTCTTGCACCTAAATCATTGTACTTAGCTGGATTTTTTAAAAACTCGACCAATTCTGCAAGTTCTTCTTTTTCCTCATCAGCACCTGCAACATCGGCAAAAGTAGTTTTTCTTTTTTCATCTGTCATGTTTTTAACCTTTGCCTTGCCGAATGTCATTGTTTTTCCGCCATCGCCCAAGCCCGACATCATTTTTCGCATTACAAACCACCAAACAAGTCCAAGCCCAACAAACGTTAAAAGGTTTAACAAAATTGAGCTCCACCAAGAATTTTCACTTGCTCGAATTAAATTTTGCTTCATTTGTGCATCCGGATTATTATTGTTATACTCATCTACAAATTGTTTAATATCTTCTCTTAACCAGAGCACATTCGGCGCAGTATAATCAATTTCCTGGTTGTCTTTGAGCTTTAACTTCATTTCACCAGTTCCAAGATTCATACTGTATTCGGTTACCTGTTGGTCTTTAAAATACTTTATTATGTCAGAATACGCTTCTGTTTTTTGCGACCTTGTTCCAAATAGCGTAATGATAAATATTATAATTAAAATGGGGATACCGATATAAAACAGCATATTTCGAAGCATTTTTTTATTTTCCAATGCAGCTCGCTCTCCTTTTTGTGTAATTAACAATCGAATTTATTAAAAATTTATATTGTTTAATGCCTATTTCTCTTTTGCAGAATAAATTACTACAACTTTCTTTGTAGTTTCAGTCACTTTAGCGCTTTCAGAAATTCCTATTTTATTTATCCACAAAACTTCTTTTTTGTCCGCCAAAATAAGCATATTATCACGTTCATTTTGAGGAATTTTAAGCTCGTTAAACAATTTTTTTACACTTTTTGTCACACCTCTGCCCACCTGACAAAACTTGTCGCCAGCTTTTCTTGTTCTAAAATTTGCCTGCACATCTATTTTGTCAAAATCCATTGCATAAAAAGACTGCATTTTTCTTAAGTTATCAAACTCACTTTTACTTAATACTTTTATTATGAACTTTTCTTTATTTTCTGTCAAGACTGTCCCAACTTTAAATGGAATTGCAAATTCTTTCTTGGGTAACTTTAATTTTTCTTCAACTTTTTCAACGCATAAAAGTCGTTTATTCACACCGACTTTTATATTATGAGGCAAAATTACCGCTCCACTATCGCATTTTATCAAATTTAAAATCATTTCTATGTGTCGCGCAGTAACGTTTGATTTTAATAAGTCAAAAACAGCAAGTCGTATAAACCTTGACAAAATTGGAAGTGGTTCGCATTTTACGCTGGTTAAGTCATAGACTCCCTTTGAAATACAGCTTTCAATTAAAAACTTTTTTGCGATGTTATTTAAATATTCGTTATCAGACTTTAAAAAAAACATAGTTCTTTCTGCCACTGATTCAAATTCCGGATTTAGTTGTTTTAGCAGTGGAACTACATCTAAACGAACTTTATTTCTGGTATATTCTCGGTTTAAATTCGTGCTATCAGTAACATAAAATATTTCATTTTCCTCGCAATATCTCTGAGTTTCAGCTCTTTTCAAAGTTATAAGCGGCCTTATAATATTATCTCTCTTTGCTGAAATTCCGCACAGCCCAGCTGCACCTGTGCCCCTTGCAAGATTTATAAGCATTGTCTCCACGCTGTCGGACAGTGTGTGCGCTGTTGCTATTTTTCCATCGTACCTGGCTGATAATTCATTAAAAAAATCGTATCTTAATTTTCTGGCGCACTCCTCGACTCCTTTTTTCGACTCTTTTGCAATTTTATTTACGTTTATACGCAAAATTTCTAAATTTATATCATTTTTTTTGCAATACTCACGAACAAAATTCTCATCTCTATCTGACTCTTCTCCGCGCAAACAATGATTCACGTGCGCTACAAAAATATTCAATTTTCGCTTTTCTGAGTAGCTTTCAAAAAATCTTAAAAGCGCCATAGAATCAGCTCCGCCTGAAACTCCTAAAATTACGGCACTTACATTTTTTAGCATATTATATTTTTCAATGGTATTTTCAATTTTTTTTTCAATAAAATTAATTTCAGAATTCACTGCGTCTGACCTCCTTGGCTGTAAAACGCATAAATTCTCCCTGCCAATGCAATGGTACCGCACGAGTTTCTCCATGACGGTTTTTCGCAATTATACATTCGCCACTGTTTTTGTCAAAATCTTCGTCAACATTATCGCCGTCCCGATAATAATCATTTCTGTAAAGAAACAGCACTATATCTGCGTCTTGCTCGATTGAGCCGGAATCTCTTAGGTCCGACAGGAGCGGTCTGTGGTCGCTGCGCTGCTCGCTTGCACGGGATAATTGTGACAATGTAAGCACCGGTACATTAATTTCCTTTGCCATAATTTTTAAATTTCTGGTTATTTCTGAGATTTCCTGCACACGGTTGTCTATTCTTCTTCCACCCGACATCAACTGCAAATAGTCAATTACTACCAAATCTACATTTTTTAGGCGCCGAAGCTTCGCTTTCATTTCCGGCACTGTAATGCCTGGTGTGTCGTCGAAATAAATTTCTGTTTTGGACAATACGTCTCCAGCTTCTACCAGACGTATCCATTCATCGTCCGCCAATTTTCCTATACGCAGTTTCACTCCACCGACCATTGCTTCTGTTGAAAGTAATCTTGCTGTAAGTTGTTCTTTTGTCATTTCTAGTGAAAAAAACGCAACTTTACGTTTTTCTTTAACCGCTACATGTCTCGCTATATTCAGTGCAAAGCTAGTTTTACCCATACCTGGTCTTGCAGCAAGCAAAATCAAATCTGAACGGTTAAGTCCTGTAATTGTTTCATCCAAATCATATATTCCTGTCGGAATGCCTTGATACAATTGGTTTTCATCAGAGTTTAACGCGTCCAACCTGTCAAAAGTCTCAATTATCGTTTCATTGATTCGCTGTAATCCCTGCATATTTTTGCCTTGACGTATATCAAAAATTCTCTGCTCGGCTGAGTCTAATAGCATTGCCGCGTCATTTGTTCCACTTGAAGCATCTTCAATTATGTCTCTTGCTGTTGTAATCAGTGTTCTCACGTCGTAATTATCGCGCACAATGTATGCATACGTCTGTGCATTTTTTATTGACGGGACTATCTGTGCTAACTGTAACAAATACGTTTTTGCTGTATTTTCTTCAAAGTCGCTGTCTTTTTTCAGATTATCCAACACTGTAACAAAATCTATTGGCTGTCCCAGTGTGAACATTTCTAGCATTACGGCGTAGATTAACCTATGGTTTGCCAAGTAAAAATAATCCGGATTAGGCAAAATTTCTGCTATTCTATCAAGACACTGTGAATCAAGCAATATCGCACCCAGCACGGACTGTTCTGCTTCGGCACTAAATGGCAATTTCAAACCGTCGTAGCCAGATGTAACTTTTAAATCATCCATTTTTTGCTCCTTTTGAGGAACTTGTTAAACTATTCCTCTGTAACCATAACTGTCATTTTGGCATTTATGCCGTTATACAGTTTCACTTCTGCTTCGTAAGCTCCGAGTGATTTGATTTCATTTTTTAAAGAAATTTTCCTTTTATCAACCGAAATTTTGTAATTTTTTTCGATTTCCGCCGCAATTTCTTTTGCTGTAATTGAACCAAAAAGTCGTCCGCCATTTCCCGTTTTTGCAACGATTTTTACCGACTTTCCGTTTATCACTGCTGACTCTTCTTTTGCTTTTTTTATTTCCTCTTCCACCTTGTACTGCATTGCTTTTTTCGCGTTATTCAGTTCATTCAACGCTTGAGGAGTTGCTTCTTTGGCCAGTTTTTTCGGCAGCAAACAGTTCCTTGCATAGCCATCAGAAACGTTTATTAAATCGCCTTTTTTGCCGCTACCTTTTACATCGCTTAATAATATTACCTTCATTTTTGAGCCCTCCATAGCTTCAAATAAATCATTTTATAGCTGTTACCATTTCTATAATTTTTTCTCTAACTTGCTCAACATTCATATTTTTTATCTGCGCACCGGCCATTGTTTGATGTCCGCCGCCGCCCAATTCTTCCATCAAAGGCTGAACGTTTATATCCCCCATTGAACGCGCTGAAACATTTACTACTCCGTTATCAAAATATATCACAAACGACGCCCTCACACCTTGAATATCCAGCAATTCGTCCGCCGCCTGCGCTGATGCTATTCGAATGTCCTGCATTTCTTTTTGTGAGACAGATATCGCACAGTTATTAAAAATTTCTGCTGTCGACACCAGCTGATACTTTTCTTTATACGTCGTTATTGTATTTGAAAAAAGTCGCTTTACTGCTACGGTATTTGCGCCTTTTTTTCGCAAAAATGCTGCTGCTTCAAAGGTTCTTACTCCGGTTTTTAAAACAAAATTCTTCGTATCGAGCATAATTCCAGAAAGAAGTGCTTCGGCTTCAACCGATGTTAAAAAATTTTCGCCAAAATACTGAATCAATTCCGTTACCATCTCCGATGAAGACGATGCAGATGGTTCATGATAAAATACCAGCGCGTCATCTATGTGATTAACCATCATTCGATGATGGTCTATAACAACAATGCGCTTGCACCTCTGATAAACCGCAAAATCTTCGATAAAATTCGGCGAGTGGGTATCAACTATAATCAACAAAGTCTTGTCGGTTATCATACTTAATGCAGCTGACGCACTTATAAATATTCTTTCTTCTGTCGCTTTTTTTGCGTTATTAACCAGACTTTCTGCCAAAGTCGAGGCTTCATTTAGCACGACGTGAGCAGCTTTTTTTTGCCCTTTAGTAACCGCGCTCCACATTCCTATGCAGGCTCCAACGCTATCCAAATCAGAATATTTGTGCCCCATTATAAGTACCGTATCGCTTGATTTTATATGTTCAAGCAATGTATTCGCGATCACTCTTGTACGGACTTTATCCAACTTTTCGGTACCTTTTGAAATTCCTCCAAAAAACGCATAAGTATCTTTTTGTTTTACAACGGCTTGGTCTCCACCTCTGCCAAGAGCCATTTCTAGCGCCTTTTTTGCCCAAAGTTCACTTTCCCTAAGTCCACTTGCTTTTCTGCCAACTCCTATTGAAACTGTAGCATATTTATTTTCGTCAAGTTTTATATTTCTTATCGATTCCAATATTTCAAACTTTTTGTCAGCAAAGGCCTCAACATAACGCTCTTCAGTAACCATCATATAGAGAGTATCGCTTAATTTTCTAAAAATTGCACTGGAATCTTTTGCCCATTTTTGAAGCTGTTGCTCAACTTTGGCCAAAACTTGGCTACTCTGTTCTACTTCGATATCACGCAAAATCTCGTCCTTGTTGTCAAATGTAACAAGCATAACTGTCGGCCGGCTTGCTAAATATTCAAAAGTAGTCTCCTTATAATAAGTGTCTTCAACAAAATATAATACTTTTATTTTCGCGGAATTTACACCATACACAGTGTATCTTTTTTCTTTATAAGAAATATCCGTGCCGTTTTGCTTAAAAATATCGTCAATCTTTTTACCTTCTAGAAATTTTTTAGCCTGTTCCCCTAAACATTCTGAATGGCTTGCCACAATATTTATAAACAAATCATTTGCAAAGACTATTTCATTTTGCTTACCTAAAAGTACTGCAGGAAATGGCGTCAACTTCAAAAATTCATTACTGTCCGCCTGCAGATTAATCACGTCATTTACAAGTGAACTTATATATTTTTTTAATCCAATTACATTGCCAATCGATACGAAAAATACAAGCAAAGTCAAGGCTAACTCTACAAAAAAAATATATTTGTTAAAAAACCAGCTTACTCCTGTCATCGAAATCATTAATAAGTTCATTGCTAAAATCAATGGAGTTGTTACCCAAACCTTTTTTTTCAAAAAAGCACCTCCGCGAATAAAAACGCTATATTTCCATGATTATTGGTAAAATCATAGGACTTCTTTTTGTTTGTTCATAGAAAAATTTAGACAAATCCTCTTTTATCTTTGTTTTCATTATCCCCCATTCGCGAATTCCTTCTTCACTGCAAGTTTCTAGCACTTTTACAACTTTATTTTTCGCTGTTTCCATAAGTGGTTCTGACTCTCTTACATAAACAAATCCACGTGAAACAATATCCGGTCCCGAAACAATATATCCATTCGAAAAGTCCATCGTACAAACCACAACAATCAAGCCATCCTGTGCCAAATGTTTTCTATCTCTCAGCACAATACTTCCTACATCTCCGACGCCTAATCCATCAACTAAAATTCTTCCTGCTGGAACTTTGCCCAGATGTTTCATATAGTCTTGATTTATCTCTATTATATCACCAATATCTCCAATAAAAATATTAGATTCTTTCATACCCATATTTTTTGCCAATTGCGCATGGTGATGAAGATGTTTTTGCTCACCGTGAACCGGAATAAAATATTTTGGCTTTGTAACTCCATGTATAATTTTCAATTCTTCCTGGCAGGCATGGCCTGAAACATGAACTTCGTACATTGATTCATAAACCACTGTACAGCCTTTCTTTAAAAGTTCATTTACTACTGCTCCAACCATCTTCTCATTGCCAGGAATTGGGTTTGCTGAAATTATGATAAAATCATCTGGTCCAACTTCAACTTTTCTGTGGTCAGAATATGCCATTCTCGTCAGTGCAGACATTGGTTCTCCTTGGCTTCCTGTTGTTAAAAGCACTGTTTTTTCTTTTGGATATTTATTCAGCAAGTCTATATCAATTATCACACCATCAGGTATATCAAAAAAACCCAACTCTCCTGCAATTGTCATATAATTTATCATGCTTCGTCCAGAGAAAGCAACTTTTCTGTCATACTTTGCTGCACAATTTATAATTTGTTGAATTCTTCCTATATTAGACGCAAATGAAGCTATTATTATTCGATTATTTTCTGCTTGTTTAAAAAGCTGTTCAAATGAAGCAACAACTTTCTGTTCTGTTACCGTATAGCCCTGACGTTCTGCATTAGTTGAGTCTGCAAAAAGCGCCAAAACACCTTCTGCCCCTATTTGTGCAAACCTTCCCAGATCAATCATTTCTCCCTGAAGAGGGGTACAATCAATTTTGAAATCTCCGGTGTGCACCAATGTTCCTGCCGGAGAATGTATCGCTACTCCGACTGCATCCGGAATAGAATGGTTTACGTGAATAAATTCGATTTCCATGCAACCCAGTCTTATTTTTTGGCCTGCTTTTACTACATTTAATTTGGCCTTGTTAAACAAATTATGTTCTTTTAATTTGCCACCGATTAGTCCCATTGTAAGTGGCGTTCCGTAGATTGGAATATTTACATTTTTTAGCAAATAAGGAATTGCGCCTATGTGGTCTTCATGGCCGTGAGTGATTACCAATCCTTTTATTTTATCTATATTTTTTTCTATATATGAAAAATCCGGTATAACCAAGTCTACACCTAACATTTCACCATCAGGAAAAGTCATTCCGCAATCCAGAACAAACATATCTCCTTCACACTCAAACAGGGTAATATTTTTACCGATTTCATTTAGCCCACCTAAAAATGCAACTTTTATGGAAGGTTTTGTGTTTTTTTTCTTTGAATATCTGTTATTACTTTTTTTTGTCAATTTTTTAGCATCTTTTTGCACAGCATGTGCTGTATTTACTGATGTCTTTCTTTTATTACTTGAACTTTGCTTTTTAGTTTTTCTGTCATTTTGATTTTGGCCCTCCGTATTAATTTGTTTTTTTACGGAATTGTCGTTCTGATTTTGGACTTTATTATTCAGTTGTGGTTCTTTTTTTTCAGACTTTAATTTGCCATTATTTTTTTGAGATTTTACCACATTATTCCTTTTTAAATTGTTTTTTGGAACTTCTTTTTTTGTAGTTTTATTGCCGCTTTCATTGCTTTTATTTCTTTCGGGATTCACTGTATCCACACTTCCAGACAAAATTTGATCTGATTGTTTATTTATATTTCTTGACGGATGCTGCCTTTTTGGTGCATTCGGAACAGATTTGCTCCCTATTAAATTTTCTTTTTGTTCTATCATTGAAAAAACCTCCATTATTATAAAAAAATCATCACATTAATTACAAAATTCGAATAATTAAAACGGTATCTCCGCAAACGGTGCCGGAGTTATTGAATTTATATTAGATATTTATAATTAAAAATAAACAAAGTAACAGATTTTGTATTAAACCTATTACCAAAACCGACCACTTATATTATTATAATTTTAACATTTTAACATCACCTATGTCAAGTAAAAACATATACAATTTCCTATTGCTGGCATAAAATATTATTTACAGATCATTATCACTATAGTCAAAGACTCGTTTCTGTCTTTAAACTTAAACTATTGATATAAAAAAATCTTGTTGATATAATAAGTTTATTCTAAATTTTACTGAAATGAGGTGTATGTACGCATTAAATATAAGTTTATTTGCGTTTATTTGATCGTACAAAAAATTTGAAAAAAATCGAGATATTTACCGACGGCGCCTGCCAAGGCAACCCCGGGCCTGGCGGTTGGGGTGCTATTTTAAGATATAACGGACACGAAAAAGAAATTTCTGGTGGAGAATGCTGCACTACAAATAATCGAATGGAACTTTGTGCTGTTATTGAAGCTTTATCTTTGCTTAAAGAACCCTGCGATGTAACCTTATTTAGTGATTCCAAATATGTTTGCGATGCCATCTCTAAGGGGTGGGCCAAAAAATGGCAAAGTAATGGCTGGAAAAGAAATGGCAACTCCCCTGCATTAAATCCGGATTTGTGGGAAAAATTATTATCACTTATAAATATTCATAAAATTTCTATTATTTGGGTTAAAGGGCATGCTGGTCACCCGGAAAATGAACGTTGCGATAAATTGGCTGTGGCTGCTGCAACTCATGCTAAACTACAAAAGCAGAATATATAAGCTGTTGCATAAAAAATTTCGTGGTTGTATAATATTATTAAATAAAATTTTTATGAAGGTGACTCTTATGGAGAAAATTATATATATGGATAACGCTGCTACTACATCCGTTTCTAAAGCTGCGTTTAACGCTATGGTGCCTTTTTACGAAACGCACTTTGGCAACCCTTCGAGCATATATTCAATCGGTCAAACCGCAAAGAACGCTATTGAAGATGCTCGCAAAACTGTCGCTTTATGCTTGGGTGCAAAAATCAATGAAATTTTCTTTACTTCTTGTGGAAGTGAATCAGACAACTGGGCTATTAAAGGCGTTGCTCATGCTATGTTAAAAAAAGGCAAAAACCATATAATCACGTCTAAATTCGAACACCATGCGGTTTTGCATACAGTTAAGGCTTTGGAAAAAGAAGGCTTTTCTGTGACTTATTTGGACGTTCATGAAGACGGCATTGTTCGCGTCGGCGAGCTCGAGCAGGCTATTACAAATAAAACTGCTTTGGTTACTATTATGTATGCTAATAATGAAATCGGTACAATTCAGCCTATTCGTGAAATTGGTGCCATTTGTCGTAAGCACAAAGTTTTATTCCACACTGACGCGGTTCAGGCTGCTGGAAACATTAAGATCGACGTTAATGAGCAAAACATCGATTTGCTTTCCATTTCTGGTCATAAATTTCATGGGCCTAAAGGTGTGGGAGTTTTGTTTATAAGAAATGGAGTTTCCATTGAACGTTTGATTGAAGGAGGCGCACAAGAAAGAGGTCAGCGCGCCGGAACCGAAAATGTTGCTGGAATCGTTGGATTGAGCACTGCTTTAAAAATTGCCTGCGATAATATGCCCCAACGTAACGCAAACTTGATTGCTATGCGTGATAAGCTTATTGAAAACCTTTTGAAAATTAAGCATTCTAGGTTAAATGGGCATCGAACCAAGCGTCTTCCTGGCAATGTAAATTTAAGTTTTAGCGGCATTGAAGGTGAATCTTTACTTTTAATGCTCAATGCAAATGGAATTTGTGCTTCTTCTGGTTCGGCTTGCACTTCTGGCTCACTTGACCCTAGCCACGTTTTATTGGCTATTGGGCTGCCTCATGAAATTGCTCACGGCTCGTTGCGTCTATCTCTTAGCGACGAAAATTCTATGGACGACGTGGATTATATTCTTGAAGTTTTACCGCCGATTATTGATAAACTAAGAAGTATGTCACCTTTATGGGAAAAAATTGTAGCTGAAAATAATTAGTTAGGTTTTGTTAAAAGGAGTGATTTTTTATGATTTACAGCGAAAAAGTAATGGATCATTTTGCTAACCCAAGAAATGTTGGTGAAATCCCAGATGCGGATGGAATTGGCGAAGTCGGAAATCCTAAATGCGGCGATATTATGAAAATGTATATTAAGGTCGAAAATAACGTCATAACTGATGTGAAGTTTAAAACTTTCGGTTGCGGTGCCGCAATTGCAACCAGTTCTATGGCCACAGAATTAATAAAAGGCAAAACTATTGACGAAGCTTTAAAGCTTACCAACAAGGCCGTCATGGAAGCACTTGATGGTTTGCCACCTATTAAAGTTCATTGTTCTGTTTTGGCTGAGCAGGCTATTAAGTCTGCTATTTCGGACTATTATTCTCGCAAAGGAATTGACCCTGCTCCTATTGTTGGAGAAGTCCCTTGCTGCGACCATAAGAATGGTTCTTGTAATTGCTCAAAATAGATCTTAACATAAAAAATCCTTCTTTTTAGAAGGATTTTTTTTATTTGGACGCTTATTTTGACAAAATATAATAATCTAAAAGTTTATAAAGACGCGTTTTTGCTTTCTTTATATGTCGCGATGCTGTCGATTTGCCTATTCCCAATTGAGCAGCTATTTCTGTTACAGTTAAATTCCTGTAATACCTCATAACTATGCATTGTTGCTGGCGTTCGGTTAGCTCGCCGGCTATTACTTTTGTTAAAATGCGAAGAAGTTGTTTATATTCATTTTCATTTGTAAATCGTGTTTCTTTGTTATATTCTATCATTCCGGCAACCGATTCAGTGAACTCATTTAACGATAGTTTAGCATTCATCTAGAAAATCTCTTCTTTCACAAAGTTTTATATACTCACTGGTATGTTTTAAATCTAAGCAAATTGAATAAAGTATTGTTAACCTTCTTTTTACCTCTCTTTCTTTTAATGGTTCTACATATTTTAATTGATGTCTGAGATTTTTTACATATTTTGAAACATTTTTGTACTGTAAGAAATATTGAGCATATAGTTGTTTGTAACTCATATTAACCTCCAAGCGTTACACTAATCGTGTATATCATGGTGTGAATGTACATTTATAAAACCATTGCTGTTCAATAATAAAATGCGATTCAAAATAAAAAATGTGGGTGTTAATAAGTAGATATTAGCACTTAGCCACTAAATTGTCAACATGAATTTCGTTTTTTTGTGTAGAAAATATTTTTAAAATAATGTGAAAAATAAATAAGTTGCATACACATTTCGTGTGTGATATAATTTAACTAACCTTTATAAAGGAGAGTTTTTTATGTTCTGTGAAAATTTTAAAAAATTAAGATTATCTCATGGTTTGACTCAAGTTCAGATGGCAAGTAAATTAAATATTTCTCCCTCTGCAATTGGTATGTACGAGCAGGGCCGCAGAAAACCTGATAGTGATATGTTAAAAAAAATCTGCGAGGCTTTTAACGTCAGCACAGACTTTTTGCTCGACATTGCTGTTAATGATAACAATGCTAAAAAATCTGTTCATGACTTCATTGACGAAATTACTTATACTTTAAGAGCCCAAAAAGGTTTAATGTTTAACGGAAAGCCTATCACTAAAGCAGACAAAGAAAAAATCGTTCAAGCTATAAAATTAGCTACTGCTATTGCCGTTTCAAGCACAGACTTTGAAAAATAAGTTTGTAAGTTTATTCTTTTGAATTTTGTGTTTGGGAGGCGATCAAATATAAAAAATTTTGTTCATAATTTGATTGAAAAGTATGGTACTAACTCTCCTTTTGAATTATGTAAAAAATTAAATATAAACATTTTATTCGTGGATTTGCCAGACAATGTAAATGGTTTTTTTTTGAACTCTCAAGTTAAAAGTTCTATATTAATAAAAAAAACTCTTTCTCCAGCTCAAAAAGAAAAAGTCTGCGCTCATGAACTCGCTCATGCTTTACTTCATAGTCGTGTTAATAGCGCCGTATTTGAAGATACTAACCCTAAATATATAGAATCTCTTGAGGAAGAAGCAAATAATTTTTCTAAACTTTTGCTTCAAAAATAATAATATTATTTTTGTTATCCAAAAACACGGAAGAATCTGTATGTACCAAGCTTTGCATCTAAAATAACCTTACAGTGTACATAGTTGAGGAAAAAGCACTTGAAAAATGCATAACAGAAATAAAAATTACTAACAGAAAACTTTATATTTCAGCTATTATTGGTCGCTATGATTTATTAGTGCTGAGGTTGGCAATGGGTACAAAAATGAAAGCGACTTTGTGTGAACAGACTTTGGATAAATTCGTTAAGGCTTATCCACAACTTCATGGCGCGCGATTGTTCTATTAACCGCAGCGCGCAGTACACAAGTAAATTATACCACTATAAAATATATAAATTTGGCATTTATCAGAGCATAAACAGCTTTGGTGACAAATGTCATGACAATTCCAGATGTGAAAGTTACTTTATTAATATTACATTTCCATTTCAATGGCAGTAAAAACAGCTAAAAACTCTCATTTGGCTATGGCTATTGAAATATAATGGAAAAATCCACCAGACAAATGGGGGCCTATCTCTGCTTAAGCGTCAAAAACTTTACGATTTTTTTCAAATAGGTACTTATCTTAAAAATCTTTGACCTAAAATCCAAATTTGTAAAATAAAATTGACAATAACAGTGCTTACAGAACTATTAATAACTTCCTTTATTGCTACAGCTTCTTTACTTTCTTCTAAATGCAACACGAGAGAATTAAGCATGTACACTTTTTTAAGTCTGTAAAAACAATTAATAATGGTATCTCTCAAAAAACAAAGGCTGAAATATATTTGGAAGAGGAAATTGTAGCTGCCCCGAGGCACTCGATCCTGAATTGCTGATTGAAAATCCAACAAATGCGTTCTTTATTCTTTCAAAAGAGAAGGAAGACTTCGCTGAACTTGAGGCATATACCCCTAAAATATCTATTGAAGATAAAGAATGTTTCGCTGAAACACTGGACGAAGGTTTCGCAGGCACAGCTGATATACATTCAAAAAACGTCAAAAATGTTGCTGAAGTTGGACTAATATACTTTAAAGCTAAAATAAAAAGTCTATATGTTCATTTTGCTTAATAATTTAAAGCTGAAAAAAACGATTATTTTATGCAATTGTTTTTTACTTAAGTTTAATTTTTTATTCGTATTAATCATTGCATATGCACTAAAATATTTATTTTATGAAATTTCTTCACTATTACTTGCAAATTAGAGCCTGTTAACATAAAGAGATGACAAGCAAGGAAATATCTGATATAGTAAAGATATGAACGTAAGTAAAAAACAGATCGAAAAAATAAAAAAGTCCAAGCACAAAACTTCACTTTGAGTGTCGATAATTTTCTGTTTTTGAAGCCCGTCGAAAATTCTTTGTATGGTTCCGTTTTTCGTTCATCTGCTAAACCTCATGTAAATTGTATGCCAGTTCCCGAATTTTTTGGGCAACGCCCTCCACTTACATCCGTTTCATGCCATACACTATAATGCATTCAAAAACTGCTGATTTGATATTTTTGCTGGGGTTCCCCTCGATTGGCATGTGCTTTTCTATCATCAATGTCCATCCTAATGTTTCCCGTAGCCCCAAAAACAAGTAGTAAACAAAGCATTGGCTGCTCAAAATGTGGCTAGCAAAGAAGATACACGTAGCTTGTGTATCTGAAAGATTTACCTTAAAAATTCAATTTTCAGCAAGAAACCGTCATGATCACCAGAAGGCCGAAAGCTTATCGAATAATCGCTTAGTTGTAAAACCGAGTGCTATTTGTTTATAGGCCGTACTTACGAAGATAATAAAACTCAAGCTCTTGCACTTATGCAAGAGCTTATTCTTGTTGTTCCTCCGAGGAAAAACAGAAAACTTTCTTGGCAACATGACACAAAACTTTACAAACGTCGCAACAAAATTGGGCGTTTTTCCCTTCATTTATTTTTTCTATTGTAACTTTTGTTTTGGTTTTTGATGCTCTTTTTATGTAATCACGCTTTAATTATAAACACAAAAATAGGTATATGCAAAAGAACCCGATCTTTAAGTTAAAAATAGCCAGACTGAAAAATTCAGCCTGGCTCCCGTTTGTACAAAAAGTATATTAGCTAAGATTATTTTTCAAAATCTTTACGATTTTTTTTCATGAATACCAAAATAGCTGCACTAACAAAAGCAATAAATCCGAACACCGAGAAGGCAACTATGCTAGCATCACCTGTTTTTACAGATTTAGAAGCACTCTTAGCAGCAGCTTCTTTTTTAGCAGCCTCAGCTTTTTCCTCAGCATTTTTCTGTTCAGTCTCAGCAGCAGCTGATTTGTCTTCTTCAGTTGCACCAAGAGCTACCATAAATGGTGACAAAGAACTTACACTAACAGTTACAATACCATCTGAATCAACTTTATCTACAAAAGTTTCTATTTCGTCATTTGATAAATGTTTAACAGTTACTGTTTGTCCTGCATAATTTTTACCTACGTTTAAAGCCACTTTCATTTTGCCAATACTTGCATCATAATTTGCAATAATATCGTAAGCGAAAATTACTTGAGCATTTTCGTCAGAAAAGTCATCTTTTAATTTTTTATAATTGTCATTATTTTCCGAAAGAGCAATAGCATCAACAACATCAAGTTTATCAAAAACACCATTAATTTTTGCTATATTTCCAGCTTCTTTAGAAAGAGTTTTACAAAAATACAGTGTAAATTTCTCGGTAGCTGTAACACCTTCATAAGTAACAGTTATATCATTAATTGTTTGTGAAATTTCTTTGTCTTGCTCTACATCATTGCTACTAAAAGTAAATGCATCTTTTGTTTCTTCTGTCCATTCAACAGTAGCTTTACCATCATCTTCATAAGTTACATTTAAAGCTAAGCCACTCAAATTAATTTTTTCGCCTTCTATGTAACAGTTTTCAGTTGGTTCTTTAGCTAAAGACACTGCTTTAACGTTACGAGAAACCTCTAAAGTACCGAGTGGACAATCAACGTTGCCAACTTTTACAGAAGCTTTTTTGCCGTTATGTGCAGTATAATCAATTTTAGTTACTGCTCCTTCAATACCGTCAACGTGTAGTTCGCCTTTATTCAAAATTTCACGAACAGCGGCAGAATTCCCATCAACACCGCCACCAAAATTGATGTTTTCAGCAGTAAACATAGCATTAGTTGCCGTGCCATGTGCAACTTTTACGGTTGTACCTTTGTAAATATTTGCCCAGTCGTAAACGGTAACCTCTTTTTGAGTTACGCCACTGTCAGAACTATCATTATATGAAATTTTGCCTTCGCCAGCCTTGTCTAAAACTGTATCTAAACCATTGTTATCTGCCTTATATCCTGACTTGCTAATAGTTTCCTCAACTGCCGTAACTTTATCAGCCTCCGTATCAGGAACATTACCAGAAAAATCGTTTCTCATAAGGCTAACTTTTTCACCTTTTAAATACACCTCCCTAAGGTTAGTAACCGTAGCGGACGCCTCGGCAGTTTTTGCCAGGTTCAAAGAGGTTGCTGCAGCGCCGAGTGCCAGCGCGATAGAAAAGGATAGACCTTTCTTAAAGATTGTTTTTAGCTTACAATTGTTTTTTTGCATAATTTTTGCACCATCTTTCTTTATTATTTGGTTGTATTATAAACCACGCAGAAAAAGTTGTCAATAGTTTTCCCAAAGATTTCGTGTAGAAGTTTGTCGAAAAATTTTATTAAACTTGACTAATCAAAAAACTAATCAATGGTACAGTAATTATACTAAATGCAGTGGTAATCAGTACAGCCGCAACAGCATACTCTGGGTAATTATCATACTTTTTAGCAAAAATCGCTATGGATGACATAGATGGAAGTGAGCAAAGTAGAACTACAGTTTTAGCAATATTAACTGAAACTGGCACAAATTTCAAAATAGCCCAAATTATCACCGGAAAAAACAACATTTTAAAGAAAATCAACATGTAAATATCAAATTTTTTCAAATACTCACGAATATTTGAAAAACAAAACAGACCTCCAATATAAATCATAGATAGCACAGGAGTCATGTCTCCAATAGGCTTCAGTGTCATAAGTAAAGTTTTTGGCAGTTTTATTCCAACTATAACACCTATTAGCGAAAAAATTATTGCGATTAATGCAGGATTTGCAAAATTTTTTAAGTTTTTCAGTTTAAACTTATTCGTGTTAGAAGTCAGTTTTATGCCTAAAGTCCATAACATAAGTTGGTCTACTATAGTGCACAGCGACATAAAAATTCCACCTTCTTTGCCAAATATCGCCAATATTAAAGGAATTCCAATAAATCCAGCGTTAGAAAACGTCGCCAAAGCTTTGTAGATATTAGATTTTTGTTCATTAAAATGGAATACCCGTACAATAAGACAATTAAATAAGTATAAAAATATAAAACAAAACATGTAAACTATAAAGATAGGCGAAGAATTAGTCAAATCTCTAAAAGACGGGCCAGAAAGCAAATTGCAAACCAACATAACTGGCATAGTAATTGTAATTATAAATTTAGACATAGAATCAAGCGCAGATTCATCAAAAACTTTGAATTTAACACAAAAAATCCCTACAAAAACAAAAAAAGTAAAAATAAATAATTGCTGTAAAATAATAAAAAATTGCTCCATAAAGAAACCTCCTATAATTTTAAAAGAACCCCTTCTTGACAGAGCACGTCAAAAAGGGGGGGAAAATAAATTTTTTAAATATTGCAAGTCTTTCTGCCTTTTTCCTGCAAATTATAATAATAAGCTAAGATCTCACCAATATCATAATCATTATCAATAGAAAAAGCATCACGATTTAAGATAAAATTCTTATCTTCAAGAACTTTTCTAGCATCGTTATAAACAAAATTAATAGTTTCTTTCCAGAATAAAATATTCTCGACGCGAAGATCTACCCAACCAACTTGAATCCATTTCTCCAATCGTTCGCGCGTGATGGTCAAATCACAGCCTTTGTCAGGATATAAACTATACTCACCAATATATATGTTATCATTTTCTGTTACAATAGGCAAGCCCAAAGATAACATTTCAACCAGCAAATTTCTATTATTTTCAAGATTTCTGATAATTAAATCGTATAATTTTTTAATGTCTATACTTTTAAGCTCATCAACAGTTTTGCAAACTTGCTTTATCATATATAATTCGTAAAGACGTTTTGCAACAGTAACTCCAAGATTTCCTGTTGCGATGCTTGTTGAGTTATTTTTCTTCATCAGATTTTGAATTTCTGATTTTATTTTTTCAACCATAGCCTTTCCTGCAAAAGTAGAACCTAACATTCCTGAGTCCATATAATTAAGCATATTTTTCTTCGTTTTTCCACAAATATCTTCTATTGCAGCGTTGGCAACTTCTTCTTTAGTGATAGCCTCCATTTGTCCAAGTGCTGTAAGTGCAGATAATTCATATAAAGAATAAACATGATTTTCTCCAGCTCTAACCACAGGAAATTCAAGATATTCATCGCTGATCCCTTTTGAATATGTAAGCTTTTCTCCATCTACAAGCTTCATTTTTTGAGGGTTATTAATCTTTTTAACCAAACCAACATCTGTTTCAATAGGTTCAAATTTGGTGCTATCGTAACCTACAAATGTTGCCGGAATTAAAAGACTTATATTATGATGTGTTGTATGAGATAAATTCCACAATAATTGATGTAAGACTCCAGCTGCCGATATTTTTCCCATCAAAGCAAACGATAATGATGATTTTGGGGTGTCTCCGTGAGTATAGGGCATATTCATGCCCATCCCACCTAAACCAGTTGTGGAAACTTTTAAATATTTTTTTACTTTAAAATCTTCCATAACCAATTTTAAAGAATACACAAAATTTACGGCTTTTGGCACAAAATCATTAAGGAGAATTTCTGCAGATGTGTTTACATCAATATTTGCACTTTTACTTACTTTACTTAATATCAACTCAGGTTTATAGTGATTACCTAATACCGTCCCAGAATTTATGGCATCTATTATTAAATCAGGGTTCCATTTTTGAACTAGTTTATATAAAGTTGATTTTTTTAATATCTCCGGGCCTAAATCGGAATAATAAAAACTTAATAATTCATCTTTATATTTTAGCTGTTCTTCCATTGTATTTAATTTGTTAAAATCAAAAGGTAAAAATACATCACCATATGAAGGGATTAATTCAATATTTTTACAATACTCAGAAAAATACTTGCAACAATAACCTGATTCAGTTTTTGTTAAATTGTGTAGAATAATTCTTTCAGGATTTTGTTCTATAATTCTTTTTGTTATTGCTTTCCCTATTTGTCCAACGCCTAAAACTAAAACCGTTTTCATTTTTTATAAGCCTCTACTTTCAAAAAAATTAAGATCAACCACCAAATTTTTTCTTTTCACACGCAAAAAAAGTTTCAACACAAAGTAAAAATAATATTTTTCAATTCTCTCAAAATTTTATCTTTCACTTCCAGTACAAAAAATTACATATATTTATATTTTAATTTCTTCGCTATAAATATTTTGTCTAATTTTGTCATAGTAAATAAAAACTTTGCAAATCGCTTAATACGAAAGAAAAAACATTCAACTTCGTTGCGACGTTTGTAAAGTTTTGTGCCATATTGCCAAGGAAGTTTTCTATTTTTCCTCGGAGGAACAATAGAAATAAGCCCTTGTATGAGTGCAAGGGCTTAAAGTTTTGTTATCTTCGTAACCACAGTCCATAAACAAATATCACCCGACTTTACAGCTAAACGACTCGATAAGTCTTGGTCCTTCTGGTGCATCGTGACGGTTTCCTGCTGAAAGTTGAATTTTCAAGGCAAATTTTTCAGATACACAAGCTGCGTGTATCTTCGTTGTTCCTCCCTTTTTTGAGCGACCAATACTTTTCATTACTTATTTTTCTAGCTACGGAGGCATTAGGATAGCCCTTAATGCTAGTGTCATCCAAGCACAAAGCTTCACTTTGAATATCGATAAATTTCTGCTTTTGAAGCTCGTCAAAAATGCTCTGTATGATTCCGTTTTTCGCCCATCTGCTAAATTTCATGTAAATTGTATGCCAGTTCCCGAACTTCTTTGGCAATGCCCTTCATTTGCATCGTTTTCTACCGTATAAATGATGCATTCAAGAATTTCTGATTTGATATTTTTGCTGATTTTCTTTCGATCGGCGTGTGTTTTTTATCTATTTTTACTTATTTTCGTATTCCTATTATATCAGATGTTTCCTCGCTCGTCATCTTTTTATGTTAGCACGCTTTAAACTGGTAAAGCTATACCCAACAACACTTTAAAAACTGGATGGCTAAGCACTAGTAGCTTTAATATTAAAATAACAAATTAGCAAAATTGAAATTGAAAGACCCCAATGGAGAATGTTGCACTTATCACTAAAGAATTGGATATTTACAGACTTTTCTGAGAGCTTAATTTATCGATGGAAATAACCAAACGACGCACGGGTACTCTTAAATAGAAAGTGTGATTTATTAAGAGACATGAGCGTAACGGTAAAAAAACGTTTTTAAAAACTGCACCATAAGTATGGTGCAGCTTTTAAATTTCATTTCTATTTTAAACCGGTATTTACACAGTACATTTTTCCGAGGCATCCGGATTAGATTGAGAAAAACATAGATGCTTTTTGAAATAACAAGTTGCGAATACTACACCAGCTATAACAATTGCAGCAGCCGCAGAACCAAGCGAAGCAATTAACGCTGTTTTGTTATTTTTTGACTTTGAGGCAAAAGTTGGTATCGTTGAAGCAGTGGATGAGGACGCTAAAGCAGAAGGGGATGGCGACGCTGAAACAGAAATGGATGGAGACGCTAAAGCAGAAGGGGATGGAGACGCTGAAACAGAAGGGGATGGAGACGCTGAAACAGAAGGGGATGGAGACGCTGAAACAGAAGGGGATGGCGACGCTGAAACAGAAGGGGATGGCGACGCTGAAGCAGTGGCATATTTAGTAACTGAGATTCCACAGAAACTGTCCCCAGTATAATCTGCAGGAACGTATATTGTGTTTAAATTTAGACAATTTGTAAACACATTAGCACCGTGATTTGGTTCGGTAGATTTTTCATACTTTACAGTATTTAGGCCGGTACAGCCATAAAATGCAGAATCACCAATTTCGTTACAACTTGAGATTGTCACTTCTTTTAAATTCACACAGCTATAGAACGCAGCAGGACCAATTTTATTGCAATTTTTGATAGCGACTTCCGTTAAACTAATACAACCAGAAAATAAAGACTCATCGATTGCCTTACAATTTATCATAGCTATTTTTTTTATATATTCCTTAGGCTGCCCGCCAAGTGCTTTTTCGAGTTTAATACTATCTAAGGTGTCACAATTAACTACAGATAAATAGCCTTGGGTAAAGTCAATAAATTCATTACTTTTAAATGCTATTTTTTTTGAATCTCCAAAATCAAAATTGGAGGTACCAAAAGTTTTCATGGCAAAGTTAGGCGGGAAATGCATTTGAGCGATCGACATAGCTCTCTGAGACATTGCACGAGGAACAACAAAATTGCTAGCGTAGGCTTTTGGTGAAACGGTAGATACAATTGAAAAAGATGCCACAATTGCTGTCATCTTTTTTAATTTGTGGTGTATCATAATTAAACACATCCTTATAAATAACATTTGTTTTACCAAATAAGATGTTAACTCTATCATGTTGTCGAAATTTGTAAAAATGTGACTTTTGTCAATTTATGTGAATAATTAAAGTTGCTATTATTAAAAAATTAATTAAACCGTAATTAACAAGCTGTTTTACATCCACCGATTGTCTTAACCAATTGGCAAAAATTAGATCTTTATGTAAAGGGTTTAGTTATTTTACCAACTGGTTATTCTCATCGCATTAAAAAAATAGGCACATATAGATTATATACACTTTTCAATTGGTTGCCGCCGTATAGAGTAAAAAGTATGGAATAAAGCACCATTTAAACTAGGTTTGTAGAAGATTCTTAATGGTTCCCATTTTGACTTAGCAATAAAAACAAAGATGCCAATGTTTTGCGTAGATTGATCACGCTCTAGTGTCATCCAAGCACAAAACTTCACTTTGAATATCGATAAATTTCTGCTTTTAAAGCTCGTCAAAAATTCTCTGTATGATTCCGTTTTTCGCCCATCTGCTA
>ULMG01046673.1_pt1 | contig 22104 bp, 15 predicted proteins | sample 1951601 | NCBI WGS metagenome assembly ULMG01 (sample SAMEA4835545, study PRJEB28245) | human gut metagenome | biome: gut microbiome; material: fecal sample | place: Denmark | collected 2008
GCTGCGTCTTTTTGTATTAACAGAAAGTGGGAGGAAGTAAACAATGGCAAATAGAAATTTTTATAGGTGTGTTTTATCAAATGATTTTTTAGGAGTAAGTAAAGAAATAAGTGCTCCAAATAGATATGAATTTGATAGAAAAGTAGAAAATCAAAAAAGAATATGGGAAGAGAAAATTAATAGAGAATTAATAAAGCAAAATAAAGAGCAGATGAAAAAGCAAGCTGAGAAGCTAACGATAATAGATCAAATGAAAATGCAAGAATATGAAAATATAATAAAAAAAATAAGTAAACAAAATCACAATAAATATTATTATCAAATGCTTGATAAAGAAACATATCAACCATTTACAACACAACTTATCGAACCAAAAATAGAAAGTGTATATCAAGAATTTAAAGTTCCTAAACAAAGCATTTTAGAAAAAATATTTAAAGGCAAATATAAAAAAAGAATTGAAAAAGAAGAAGAAGCAAATAAAAACTTTAAAATTAGAGAAAAATATTACAATGAACAGTTAAAAAAGGAAACTGATGAATATACATCTAAAAAAGAAAAATTCTATAGTGAGCAGAATCTTAGAAATAAAGTAATAGAAGATAAAAAACAATTATTTGAAAATGGTGATGTACAACAAATAGAAGAATATTTTTCGTATGTTTTAAATAATAGTAAGTATCCTAAAGATTTTTTAATTGATTTTGATTTACAGTTTATAGAAAAAACTAACACACTAGTTGTATCATATTATCTACCAAATGAAAATATAGTTCCTAAAATAATTCAACATAAATATATTTCAACTAGAAATGAAATAGATGAAATATATTTAAATGATAAAAAATATGAAAAACTATATAATGATGTTATATATATGTGCTGTTTAAAAACCATAAAAGAAATTTTATTATCAGATGATTGCAATTTTATAAGTAATGTTATTTACAATGGTTGGATAAAATATGTAGATAAAAGTACTGGCAAAGATACGGAAAGTTGTATATTAACAATTGATGTTGATAAAGATAAATTTAATGAAATAAATTTAGATAATGTTGATTATAAAGCGTGTATAAAAGGATTGAAGGGCATATTTGCTCCAAATATTCTTAGTCTTACACCAGTAGTACCATATTTAAATATAAATAGAGCAGATTCAAGATTTATCGAAGGTAAAGATGTATCAAATATTATAATGGATGGTTTCAATTTAGCAACAATGCCATGGGAAGATTTTGAATACTTTGTTAGAGAACTATTTGATAAAATGTTTAATGTAAATGGTGGCGAGGTAAAAGTTACTCAAGCTAGTCATGATGGTGGAGTAGATGCAATAGCATTTGATGATGATCCTATAAGAGGAGGAAAGTTTGTTATTCAAGCTAAAAGATATAATAATGTTGTTCCTGTTTCAGCAGTAAGAGATTTATATGGTACTATGATCCATGAGGGCGCCACAAGAGGAATATTAGTAACAACAAGTTTTTATGGAAAAGAAGCATATGACTTTGCAAAAGATAAGCCAATTACATTAATAGATGGACAAGCATTATTAGGTTTATTAAATAAATATGGTTATAGTAATCTAACAATAAAAATTGATAAAAAAAGTTAAAATATCTATTAAAAACAAAATTAATAATTAAGATTATTAAAATATTAATACATATACTAAAAAGTCATAATAAAATATGGCTTTTTATATAACAATAATATATAATTAAATAAATCACTGGAGGTAAAAGAAGTATGGACCTAAGAAAAGAAATGATAATCATCGATAACGAAATAGTAACACCAAAAATATCATATTGTAAATGTAACAACACTAACTATACCTATGTAATAAAATACAAAAATAGTAGTAAGTTTTACAATTACCAAACAGATAGAGTAAAACATCTAACAGTTTCAGAACAAATAGACCTAACAAAATATAACATCTTCATAAATAACATTAAAGTAAAAGATATAAAAGAAGTCTATGAATTTAACTATGGAAATAACTATTACTACCACATGATTTTAAACAATAATACACATCAAGACTACCTAGATACCCAAGTAAAAATAATAAGTAATAACAAAGATGTAATAGAATACATGCAAAAGGTCGCCGACATAACATCACTTAGTACCGAAGATGGAAAGAAGATACTAAGTGAACAGATGAAGAAAGTAGAAGTAGATAATCTAGATACAGCATTATCAAACTATCTAAAACTATCAAATAGTATAATAAAAGGAAATAATATAGACTTTCTAATATTTCCCTTTGGTTGTAATTCTAGTCAGTATAAAGCTGTAGAAAATGCTATAAATAATAAAGTAAGTGTCATTGAAGGACCACCAGGAACAGGTAAGACTCAAACAATACTAAATATCATAGCCAATATACTAATAAGAAATATGAATTGTCAAGTAGTGTCAAATAATAATGCTGCTATCGAAAACATCGAAGAGAAACTAAAAAAATACAACCTAGACTTCTTTGAAGCACTCTTAGGAAAAAGCGCCAATAAAAATAATTTTATAGAAAACCAAACAGATAACATTCCATCATTTAAAGAGTGTGAAAATATAAATATTGAAGATATAACCAACATAATAAAAAATAACAATAGCATAGTAAAACAAATCTATACCAGTAGACAAAATATAGCTATACTAACTCAAAATAAAAATGACATAACACTGGAATACAAATACTTTAAAGAATACATAAAAAATCAGAATATTAATCTTATAGAACTAACAAGAATAAATACAAATAACTTACAAAAATTATGGAATGAATTATTAAACATCGATAAATTAACATTATTAAATAAATTAAAATATATATTCATATACCAAATAGGAGACTTCTCATTCTATAAAAACAATATTGAAATAATAATAAATACCATTCAAAATAGTCTATACCAAACACAAATAAAATCATTAGAAGAACTAATAACCAAAGAACAGACGTTTGTAGAAAAAAATAAATATATAGAAACAGCCTTTATAAACTCGTCAATGACTTATCTAAAAAAATACCTATCACAAAAATATAAAGAACCAAGAAAAAAATATACATATCAAGAAATAAAAAAAGATAGCACTAATTTTATAAAAGACTATCCAGTTATACTAAGCACAACCTACTCATCAAGAAATACCTTCAAAGAAGATTTCAAGTTTGATTATATAATAATGGATGAATCAAGCCAAATAGATGTTGTAACAGGCCTATTAGCATTATCATCAGCCAAATACGCCGTTGTAATAGGAGATGAAAAACAACTACCAAATGTCGTACCAGATATAATAAAAGAAAAGACAGAAAAAATATTCAAAGAATACAATATAGATAATGGTTATAGTTATTCATTAAATAGTTTCTTAAGTAGTATCAAAAATATCATAGAAGAAGTACCAAAAGTAATGTTAAAAGAACACTATAGATGTCATCCTAAAATAATAAACTTCTGTAATAAAAAGTTCTATAATAATGAACTAGTAATAATGACTGAAGATAAAGATGAACAAGATGTCATAAAAGTAATAAAAACCAATAAAGGAAATCATAAAAGAGATAATACAAGTCAAAGACAATTAGATATAATAAAAGAAATATTACCAAAGCTAAAAACTAATGATATAGGAATAATAGCACCATATAATAACCAAGTAGATTTAATAAAACAAAATATTCAAGATATAGAAGTAAGTACAGTTCATAAGTTTCAAGGTAGAGAAAAAGATGTCATAATAATATCAACAGTAGATGATGAAATATCAGACTTTGTAGCGGACTCTAATATCTTAAATGTAGCTATATCTAGAGCAAAGAAAGAATTAATATTCATAGTAACAGGAAATAATATAAAGAATCAAAATATAAAAGATTTTATAGATTATACCAAATATATAAATATGGAAGTAGAAGAAAGTAATATATATTCAGTATTTGATTTATTATATAAACAATATGAAAAAGAAAGATTAGACTATTTCAAAAAACATAAAAAGATATCAAACTATGATTCAGAAAATATCATGTGTCATTTATTAAATAAAGTATTAGAAGATTATAAAGATTTAACATTTACTTTTAGATATCCAGTAAATATATTAATAAAAGATAAGACATTATTAACAGAAGAAGAAAGAAAATATGCTTCTCACTATAATACTCATATAGATTTCTTAATATATAATAAAATAAGTAAAATACCATTATTAGCGGTAGAAGTAGATGGATATAAATATCATAAAGAAGATAATAAACAAAAAGAAAGAGATATATTAAAGAATAATATACTATCTAAATATAATATACCATTAATAAGATTAACTACTAATGGTAGTAGAGAAGAAAGTATTATAAGAAGTAAATTAGATGAGTTAGTTAGTAATAAATAATTATATATATTTTATTATGTTCACTATAAGCCTTACTATGTAAGTCTTATTAGTGTTGTTATTAGCCTAGGTCTAATAACAATATGCATATTGCATCTATTATATATAAGCTATAGATATATCTAATATTATTTTAGTATGAATTTGTCTAAATTTGTTGATTAAATAAAAATAATTTGATATACTTAAATTAGTTAAAGAAAGACGCTAGTACAGGTCTATTTAATAGATTTTTGTGCTGGTGTTTTTTTGTATTAACTAGAAGTAGGAGGTGAAGTAGGAAGTATGAAAATTGATAAGTTTACAGGATACATTAAATATAGAGAAGAAGAAAATATTTTTATTTTTGATAATTATGAACTTCAAATCATTCCAAAAACATATGAAAAAAAATTAGAAAATGAAGGGACTTTCATATTTGAAAATTTAAGCAAACCAAAAAGGCAAGGATGGATAAATGATATACAATTAATAGGCGTGACAGAAAAAAATGAAAAGGTAATATTTTGCATTAAAGATTGTGCTTCAATTAAAAATGGAATATTTAAATACAGCGTTAAATGGTTATATATTTATAAGGGACCTGCTGAAGAACAGAATTTTCTAATAGATGGTTTAATATTTACTAGTCAAGAAATAGAACAATTATTCAATATATCTCGATGTATAATAGACAATTATAATTACAATAAAGAAACAAAAAATGGCAATTATACTTTAAATTTAGATGTAACTAAGGAAAAAATTGGAAAGTTCAAATATAAATCACATGATATTACAATTTATGAAGAAATAAATTTCAAAAAAAAATATTTTCCTCAACAAAATTTAGATATATGGCCAACATTATTACTAGAATTTTCTGATGGTGTAAACGATTTATATAAATTAATTGAAATTGTTATTCTACAAAAACATGTTATAGACTTTTTAACATACAGATCTAACAATACGTTTGAAAAAATAACATCTTATTGCTATAATGAAGATCATAATAGAATAATATCCGGATATTTTTATTTTCCATTTGATGTAAAAATAGAAATTAATAAAAAAAACATAAACAAGTTAATAAAATTAACTACAGATTTAAATGTTGAAAAGTTATATAGTCTAATAGCACAAGATAAATTGTATATACCCTATCTATCATCTTCAATATCAGAAAGAAAAAAATATACTCCACAAAAAATGTTGGGAATATTTATCGCTTTTGAAAAAATATTCGGTTGGATGCATAGTGAAAAAAATACAAGAGGAAAAAAATACATTCAAATGATTGATGAAACGATAAAACTGCTAAATCAAAATAGTCAAGATTTGATATCAAAATCAAACAAAAAATATTTTAATGAAGTTATGAAAAATTTAGAAAAAAGTAAAAATGATATTAATTATAAAAGCAAGGCTGAATATATTTTAAATAATTATGAATTGTGTAGCAAATATATAGATTTAATATATGATAAAAATGAAGAAAAGTCAATCGAAACAATTGCCACACGATTAAACATAGTAAGAAATGCACTGGCACATGGTAATAAAAAATTAGAGTTTCAGTCGATAAACTTAAAGGATATGAGATTAATTGAAATATCAATATATATTATGATATTAAAATATTTAACAACGGATGATGAAAAAATTGTTGATAACATTAGTTTACTATTTAATATTACACCTAGATAGAATGATTAATACAATTATTTAAATTAAAATGATTATAAAAATTAATTATAAACTTTGAAAATATGTTCTAATTATATAGAAATAAGTATCATGTCAAAATAAAATGTATATCATGGACAAAAAATATTCAGATATTGCTAGAAGATAAAAAGCAGATTTTTTTTGATATCAGCCAACAAAATTTTTGCACATGATAAAAAGAAAAATATCGAATATTTTAAAAAAAAGTATTTGATTTGCACACTAAAAAATATTATAAATGGCATTAGTGTAAAAAATATCAATGGTATTAAGTAACTTATTAATAGATTTTATATATATTTTATAACAAACAGAATTAATTTATAAAGAGGTAAAAGTATGGGAAATAAAGAAATTGTAATTTACGAAACAATGCAAAATAAAGAATATAAAAAAATATACAAACTTATAATGGATAAAAAAGGTAGTTCAAATGATAAATTATACAAAGAAATAAATGAAATAATTTTTAATTATTATAAATTTGCAGAAAAAAATTATTTTAATGCATTTATTGTACAGAATTATGTCGATGAATATTTAAAAGTAATTAATCACCTTTTGGAAAAATATAATGAAGAATACAGTAAAACAATATATGATATAAGTAACTTCATAAGTTTATACACAGAAAACAATTTAAAGTATAAATATTATGTAATTGACGAGTTTAAAAAATTTGGAATTATTGAGGAAAGAAATTATCAAGATAAAAAAGAAATTAATGCATTTAAAAAAATATTACAGGTTTTAAGTGTAACATATAGAAAAGATAATAAAAATTCACCGCACAAAATATACAACAATTCTAATACAAATATAATTAATCAAAAAGCCAAAAAAATAGTAAATCTTATCATTGAATTAAATAAGAAATCAAAACTAATAAATCAAATTGAAGTAGTAAAGCCAACAAACAGTACTATGGAAACATTATGTGTATTACCGGATATTGTGGTAGATAATGAAAATGATTTTAAACAACTGATAGATAAATTATTTAAACTACTATGGGACAATAATCAAAAAATTAGAGTTTATGACAAAAATAAAGAATTATCATTTATTAATTCACTAAGAACATATTATTATCATGATATTGACCATGGAAAAGAAAAAGATATAAGAAAAAAGTTTATAAACGTAAAAAATATATATAAAAAAGCTTGTGGAAAGGTAATTATAGAAACTTCAAAAGATTGGCAAAAGTTGCAAATATATGTTTATGATCAATTAATTATATTCTTAAGTAATGTAGATATAGAAGAAAATAGCGGTGTTTTAAATTGAGAATAAAACTTATTTGCATTTTGAAATTTAATAATATAAAAAATATATAAATAGTTAAAAGATTCAGGAGGTATAGAATGAAAAATAATAAAACATTAGACTTTTTACAAAAAAATTATGGTTGGATTGTTGCATTGATAACTGGTGTAAGTATAATAATAACTTTCGTATTAAAATTTATAAAATATATTTGCTCTACTTTCTACTTTTATTATTATGGAATTTCATATGAACTATTCAATAGCGAGGAATTAAATATTTTATACAATTTTGGATTCTCTATTATAATAATATTATGCATTTGCTCATTAATTTATTGCTATATTCAACTTTTTAACTCAAAAAAGTTAGAATTAAAAACAAAAGCACTTAACACATTTTTAATTATAATTTCAAATTTGATTATGGTTTACTCTATTAATACTGAATATTCAATATGGAATATTATAATAAATACTGGGTTACTCATTGCAACAGAAATAATAATGATATTTGTTTTCTTTAAGAAATCAAAAAAAGAAGAAACAGAAAAACTAGAAACAAAAAGTATATTGAATTCACTAAAAATACTACCATTTTATTTAATTTTTGTAGTATTTGTTATTTTATTTGAATATGGCCTAGGGATAAAAATGAATAAAACATATAGAATAGTAGATAATGATAAAGTTATTGTTTATGCCACCGAAAATTATTATTTAACATTAAATTGTGAAATAGAAAATAATGTTCTAATTATCTACCAAGGTAGTCAAACAAAAATTGATAATAAAGATATAGAAAGTAAATTGATAAAATTTAAAGACATAAAAATAACAACTGATTGAAATAGTTAACATTAAATGTTAACCACATCACAAATAAATATAAACCAATGACTTTATATTAAATTATTGATATAATTAGAGTGAGGCGGTTACTATTAAAACATTATTATATATATTATTTTTTCCTCTTATATTTGTTTGGTATATCTTTAAAATAGGGGCTATTATGTTTTATTATATTTTTATCTTGATAATTGATATGATTAAATTAGTTTGTTATTTTATAGTTTGATTATTCCAAGTAATATATAATACTTTTAGTAAAAAGAAAATACATATTAATTTTCCAGAATCATCTTTTAAGAAGATAAATGTTAAATCAAATAAAGTAGTAAAAAGAAATTATAAAGATGAAGAGTTTGATAAAGAAGCGGAGTTATGGGGATTATCAGAAGAGGATAAAAGAATAGCTAGAGAAGAAAGAATGAGCCCAACAGATTTTATTGAAGCAGAGGAACGAGATGATGATGAGCTTATTACTGACGAATGGGAAGAAGATAAGTATCAATAACAGTTAAATATTTTAAAAATACCTAGCAACAAAAGTCTTTTATTATGTTTTACAAATAAAGAAGACAATAAACATAACATTCTATCTAAATATAATATACCATTAATAAGATTAACTACTAATGGTAGTAGAGAAGAAAATTAGATGAGATAGTTAATAATAAATAATTATATATATTTTATTACGCTTACGGCAAACTTTACTATGTAAGTTTTATTGTTGCTGTTATTAGATTCAGGCCAAATAATAATATACTTGTTGCCATTAACTAGAAGTTGATTTTAACCTGATACTTGAAGATAATGAAAGGTCTGCTTTTGCTTGCGTTAAAAGGGTTTAGACCTATTTAGTAATTTTAGACACACAAATTTAAAATAAATTAATATTTTTTTGACGAATTTACTGAAGATTACCGTTCTATCAGCAAATTCGTCAAAGATATAAAAAATCCCAAAATCACTTTTTATGCATAAAAAGGATGACAAAAGAGATTTTTTTTGATATAATATCATCAGTTCTAAAGGTGCTCTAGGATCTAATCAATCCAAAGCCCCAATTATGGTCAAAAAAATGACGAGAAGATTATATCTTCGCATTCTTTTTAAACGGCACGAGATAATTAACTGATCATTCAATCATACAGTAATAAATGTATGATGATTAATATAGTATAATTATGTAAAGTTTAATAAAAGAAAGTAGCTCCATAAAATAAAATTAAATATGGGGCAGAAAATTGTTAATTATTACATCATTTGTCTAGCACGATATCTCCGGTAATTATAAGATATGGGGCACACTGAAACTTTAGTCGCGAATAAAGTTGATGTGCTAATAATTATGAAAGGAGGTATACTTATGGTATCCAAAATGATTAAGTTCATAAAAAAATATGAATTATTGGTTATCTTATCTTTAGGACTGACATCTGATTTTAGTATTAGTTTTAATTGTAATGGTAAATTTAATATTAACCTTAAAACTTTGGTATTTGTTTGCATCGGGTACCAATTAATAAAACAAATAACTAAAGTTATAACAAAAAAGCATAATACTAGATAATTGACAATTATTTTTATAAGTATATTAATTTTAGTATATTTATAAAAATAATTGTTTTTTTGAGGAGGAAATCATATGGATTTTAGTATATGTCCTTTATATGGCGTAACTAGGAAAAGAGATTTAAATGAATTATTAAAAATAAAAGTTCACAATAAAAATAAATATAATAAAAGATATAAACCATATATTGAAAAAAATCCTAAACCAAGGCTGATAGAAGCTCCTTATAATGAATTAAAAATTGTTCAAGGGAGAATAAAAAAATATTTAGATTGTATTACTTATCCAAACAATGTTTTTTCAGGAATAAAAGGTCGTTCTTATATAGATAATGCATATTATCATATTGATTCAAATTATTTTTTAAAAATGGATATGAGTAAGTTTTTTCCTAATACAAGTAGAGAAAAAATTTATAATTTTTATAGTGTAAAATTGAACTTACCTAATGATATAGCCGCTATATTAACAGATTTATCAACTGTAGATCTTCAGGGAATACTGACACCAGAGATTGAGAAATTTATAAGTGTAAAAGGTATAAGATATACTAATCATTTACCGTCAGGATCACCTATTAGTAGTATTTTGTCTTATTTAGCGAATTTTGATATGTTTGACGAAATAAATAAAGCAGCCCAAAATTATGGATGTATTGTTTCCTTTTACGTTGATGACATAATTTTTTCAAGCAAAAATAGAATTCCTATTGCATTGATAAATAGAGTAAAAAAAATAATTAACAAGTATAACCAAGTAGTTAACGAAGATAAAACGAAAATGTATATGACCAATGATTATAAAAAAATAACAGGGTGCGTTATAAAAAATCATGAATTAATAATTCCTAATAAAACCAGATACAAAATTGCAGAATTGTTAAAGCAAGATAATTATACTGAAAAAGAAATAAATAGTATTTTAGGCTTGATTAATAATGCTCATTTGTTTGATAGAACTAAGTATAATGATTTACAATTTAAAATTAAAAATCATTTGATTTAATAAATATCAAGAGAGTATATGTAAAATATTAAGTGAGAAATATATTGCTGATTTATCATTTTAACAATCTTGCAAAATCAACAATTTTATATAATAAAAATATTTAAATGATTATCTATATAGAAATGTAAAAAAGCAAGCAAAAAAATGCAAATAGTATGGTATAATATAATTAGTAATTTGAAGTAAGAGGTATAAAAATGAAAATAATAGATAATAAACTTGAACGACTTGGTGATGATTTAAAAAACACAATAAAGCCTGACTCGAAAATTCAAATATGCGCTTCTATATTTTCAATGTATGGATTTGAAAGTTTAAAGAAAGAGTTGTCAAAAATTGATAACTTAAAATTTATCTTTACTGATCCAACATTTGTTGAAGATGTATCAAACAAAAAAGAATCTAGAGAATTTGAATTATCTAACAGAGAAAAGTCTATAAATGGTTCCGAATTTGAAGTAAGGTTAAAGAATGAATTAAATGGGAAAGCAATAGCAAAAGAGTGTGCAAAATGGGTACAAGAAAAAGCACAATTTAAAAGTAATATAAATTATAATCCAATAGACAGGTTTATAAATGTAAAAACAGAACAAAAAGGATTATTAAATAATAAAGAAAACTATACAACATATTTAAATGTTGAGCAATTCAATACTGTGGGATTAGGCTATGAAAAAAGCAATTCACTTTTTACATCAGTAACTAAAGTTGATGATAATTATGAAATGTCAAAATATTATATGAAAGCATTTTATGAATTGTGGGAAGATAAGAAAAATTTTAAAGATGTTACTGATGAAGTGATTAATTTTATAACAGATTTATATAAGGAAAATTCTCCAGAATTTATTTATTATGTCACTCTGTATAATATTTTTACAGAATTTCTTGAAGACATTTCAGAGGATGAACTTGCTAATGAAAGAACTGGTTTTAAAGAATCTATTATATGGAATACATTGTATGATTTTCAAAAAGATGCTGTGCTTGGAATTATAAATAAATTAGAAAGACATAATGGATGTATTTTAGCCGATAGTGTTGGCCTTGGTAAAACATTTACTGCACTTGCTGTTATGAAATATTATCAAGAAAGAAATAAAAGTGTTTTAGTATTATGTCCTAAAAAATTATGTGAAAACTGGAATACATATAAAACCAATTATAAAGACAACATATTGCAAGCAGATAGATTTAATTATGATGTGTTATTTCATACGGACTTATCAAGAAAAAAAGGTAACTCAAATGGAATTGATTTATCTAGAGTAAATTGGGGAAATTATGATTTAGTAGTTATTGATGAATCTCATAATTTTAGAAATAATAGTGCCAGAAAAGATAGAGAAACAAGATATGATAGACTAATGAATAATGTTATGAAAGCAGGAGTTAAAACAAAAGTCTTAATGCTTTCAGCAACTCCAGTAAATAATCGATTTACGGACTTAAAAAATCAATTAGCATTGGCTTATGAAGGAAATACAGATAAGATTGACGAAAAAATTAGTAATACAAAATCAATAGATACAATCCTAAAAAATGCTCAAACCGCTTTCAATGAATGGAGCAAACTACCAATCGAAGAAAGAACAAATGAAGAATTACTATCTAGATTAAATACTAATTTTGATTTTTTTAAATTGCTAGATAGTGTTACTATTGCCAGAAGTAGAAAACATATTGAAAAATATTACAATATGAATTCCATTGGAAAATTTCCTACAAGATTAAAGCCAATTAGTAAACAATGTGAAATAACAGATTTAGATAACTTTATGTCTATAAAAGAAATATCAGAAACATTAATGAAACTTAATATGAGTGTATATGCACCATTTGATTATATATTAGATAATAAACTTTCATATTATGAAGATAAATATGACATATCAGTAAGAGGTGGAAAATCTAGTTTCAGACAAGCTGATAGAGAACGAAGTTTAAAAATTTTAATGAGAATAAATCTTTTAAAAAGATTAGAAAGTTCTGTTGAATCATTTAAAATAACTTTAAATAAAATTTTAGACCAAATAAGTTCAATTTTGCTTTCAATAGAAAATTTTGAAAAAAATGGCATAGATAGTTCTTATGAAGACATTGAAGTATCAAATTATGATACAGATGAAGATGTAGAAGATTTGATAAATGATGAATTCAGTATTGGAAATAAAGTGAAAATAGATTTAAGAGATATTAACACGATAGGGTGGAAAGAAGATTTGAATTTTGATTCAGAAATATTAAAAAACTTAATTAATAAAATTAGTCAAGTTACTCCAGAACACGATTTAAAACTTCAAGAATTAATAAATTTAATATCTAACAAAGTAGAACATCCTATTAATAAAAATAATAAAAAAGTTATTATCTTTACAGCATTTGCTGATACTGCAAATTATTTGTATAAAACAATTTCCTTACCACTAAAACAAAAATATAATTTGGATACTGCGAAAATAACTGGTTCAGGAACTAATGAATGTACCTTAAAGATAAGTACAGATTTTAATAATTTACTTATGAACTTTTCTCCTAAATCAAAACATAGAGATATTTTAGATGGAAAACAAGAAGAAGAAATCGAAATATTAATTGCAACCGACTGTATTTCAGAAGGTCAAAACTTACAGGACTGTGATTATTTAATTAATTATGATATTCACTGGAATCCGGTTAGAATTATACAAAGATTTGGTCGTGTAGATAGAATTGGATCAGACAATGAAGAGATTCAGTTAGTTAATTTTTGGCCTAATATATCATTAGATGATTATATTAATCTAAAAAATAGAGTAGAAAATAGAATGTTAATGATGGATATATCTGGTACAGGAGAAGATAATGTTTTAACAAATAAATCTAGTGATATTGAATATAGAAAAGTACAACTTCAAAAATTGCAAGAAGAAGTAGTAGATTTAGAGGACATGAATACTGGAATTTCAATAACAGATTTGGGATTGAATGAGTTCAGAATGGATTTAGTGGAATATGTAAAACATAATGAAAACTTAAATAAAGTGCCAAATGGAATGCATTCAGTAGTTTTTTCAGATGAAAGTATAGGATTAGAAAAAGGTGTTATTTATGTCTTGAAAAATATAAATAACAATGTAAATATAGATAATATGAATCAATTACATCCATTTTATTTAGTATATATCAAAGAAGACGGAACAGTATTGTCAAATCATTTGTGCGTCAAAAATACTTTGGATATATTAAGAAAAATATCAAAAGGTCATATAGAACCTATAAAAGAGGCATATATGAAGTTTAATGATGAAACTGATGATGGAAAGGATATGAAAAAATATTCAGAACTTCTTAACGAAAGTATTGATTCAATAATAAACATCAAAGAAGAAAGTGATATTGATAGTTTATTTAGAAGTGGTGGAACAACAATGCTATTAAATGATATAAAAGGATTAGAAGATTTTGAATTAATTTCATTTATGGTGGTTGTATGATAACTTTGCCAGATAGATGTAAGGTTAATAAATTTATACCAAAGAAAACTTTTTATGAAAAAATCGGAGTTTCTACATCAATTAAAGATGATTTTATAAATAACATTGATAAAATTACTTGGCTTTATAAACTATCAGAGGATACACTAGGAATATCAAAATCGCAAGATGTAGAAGAAATACAGATATTTGAAATTATTTTAAAAGAAAAAGTATTACCAAAAAAAATAATAAAAATAATATCAAAAGCAATACCATATAAAATACTATTTATATTAAAATATGATAAAGATTATTGTTATTCTATTAAAGTAGATAATATATATTTTACTGAATGGAACGAAGATATAGAATTTAATATAAATGGATTAACATTAGAAACTATTTATGAAAATATTGTTAAGTCTATTATTAAAGAAAACAATAATACAAATACTTTTGATAATATAATAGAAAACAATAATACAAATACTTTTGATAATATAATAGAAAACAAGTCAAAAGTGGACGAACTATCTAAAAAGATTGAACAATTAACCAACAAAGTAAATAATGAAAAACAATTTAATAAAAAGGTTGAACTAAATTTAGAATTGCAAAGATTAAAGAAAGAAATGGAGGAATTAAAAAATGAATAAACTAGATATGCAATCAATAGACATAGTTGATGAAAATATAGAAAAAATATCTGAATTATTTCCAAATGTTATAGTAGAATCAGCAAATGGAAAAACAATAGATTTTGACTTATTAAAACAAGAATTAAGCAAAGAGATAGTAGATGGGGTAAAAGAAAAATATCAATTAACTTGGCCAGGAAAAAAAGAAGCCATAGTTAATGCCAATACTCCAAGTAAGAACACATTAAGACCAATTAAGGAAAAGTCTGTTGATTTTGATAATACAAAAAATATTTATATTGAGGGAGATAATTTAGAAGTATTAAAAATACTTCAAGAATCCTATTTGAATAAAATTAAATGTATTTATATTGACCCACCTTATAATACTGGAAGTGATTTTATTTATAATGATAAATTTAGCAAGTCTGAAAATGAAGAACTTATTGAATCTGGACAAATTGATGAAGATGGAAATAGAATGATATCTAATAATCAATCTAATGGAAAGTTTCATAGTGATTGGCTTTCTATGATGTTTTCAAGATTAAAATTAGCAAGAAATCTATTGTCTAAAGATGGATTAATCTTTGTGTCTATTGATGACAACGAACAAGCAAATCTTAAAAAGGTTTGTGATGAAATTTTTGGAGAGAAAAATTTTATTGGGATTTTTTGTATAAACTCAACTCCTAATGCAAGAGATTATGGACATATAGGTAAAATGCACGAATATGCTTTGTTTTATGCGAAAAATATTGATTTTGCTAAATCTAATATGATACCGGAAGAAGATAAAAAATTTACATATTCAGATGAAATCGGAGGCTTTAATATTCATCCATTATACAATAGTAACGAAGCGTTTACTCCTGCTAATCGTCCAAATTTATATTATCCGTTTTATGTAAATCCTAACAGTAAAACTAAGGATGGATTTTATGAAATTGGACTTGAAAATCGCACAGGGTGGATAGAGGTTTATCCTCCTAAATCTGTAAAAAATGGAGTTCAATTTGTATGGAGATGGGGAAAGGAAGAAAAATCAAGGGCTAATTTAAATAAAGAAATAGTTGGATATAAGGTGGACAATGAATTCAAAATTGTTCAAAAGATGAGAAATTCTGCTAAATTGATAAGAAGTTTTTTATATGACGGAGGATATACAAGTAGAAAAGGAACTGCTGAAGTCGAAGAAATAATAGGTTCTAAAATATTTTCCTTTCCCAAACCTGTTGAGTTAATTAAATTATTTTTAAAATCTGGTTCAAATGAAGATTCAATAGTTTTAGATTTTTTTAGTGGAAGTGGAACAACTGCACAAGCAGTTATGGAATTAAATAACGAAGACAATGGAAATAGAAGATTTATATTAGTACAACTTCCAGAAAAAATTGATAAAAAAGAATTTAAAACTATTTGTGACTTGGGTCAAGAAAGAATTAGAAGAGTTGCAAATAAATTAAAACAATCAAATAGTCAATGTAAAGATTTGGGATTTAGAGTATATAAAACTGATTCTTCAAATATGAAAGATATATTCTACAAACCAAATGATTTAGAACAGTCACAATTAAGATTATTTGAATCAAACATTAAAGAAGATAGAACAACAGATGATTTATTAACACAAGTTATTTTAGATTTAGGATTAACATTAGATTTAGATATTGAAGAAAGAATGATAGGCGATAATAAAGTATATTATGTCGCAGGAAATTCTTTAGTTGCTTGTTTTGATGATAATATTGATATTAATATTGTAGATAAGATTTGTGAATGCGAACCATATAAAGTAGTATTTAAAGATAGTGCATTCAAATATGATAATGATAAAATTAACTTAGAAGAAAGATTCAAGAAGTTACTACCACAAAGAGCAAGTGATGAAGGATTTATAAATATTTTATAGGAGGTGTAAAAGATGAAATTAAAGTTCAAACAGCAACAATATCAAGATGACGCAGTTGGTGCTATTGTTAATTGCTTTAAAGGTCAAGAAAAAGGTTCAAGAAAAGATTTGATTGCTAGATATACAAGAACTTTAGACAAAGGAACTTTATTAGAAAAAACAGAAGAAGTTGAAGTTATCTCTTTTGGAAATCATCCAATTACACTTACTGAAAGTGAAAGAAGAGAAAACATAAGAAATATTCAAAGACTTAATGATATAAATTATACCGATGGTCAAAACTTAAATGATTTTTCAATAGAAATGGAAACAGGTACTGGTAAAACTTATACATATATTAAAACAATGTATGAATTAAATAAAGAATATGGTTGGAGTAAATTTATTGTAATGGTTCCAAGTATAGCAATTCGTGAAGGAGTTCAAAAATCTTTTGAAATAACACAAGATCATTTTCAAGAAATATATCATAAAAAAATTAGATTTTTTGTATATAATTCTGCGAATAGTTCAAATATCGCCAATATAAATACATTTGCTTCAGATGATTCAATACAAGTAATGATTATAAATTATCAAGCATTTTCTGCAAAAGGAGCAGCAAACAGAAGAATTTATGAAGAACTGGATGAATTACAATCAAGAAGACCGATTGATGTAATCAAATCTGTTCATCCAATATTGATAGTTGATGAACCACAAAAATTTGGAGATAAAACAGAAGGTTTATTTGAAGATTTCAAACCATTATTTACAATTCGTTATTCTGCTACACATAAGAAAAATAAAGAGTATAATAAAGTATATAGATTAGATGCAATTGATGCATATAATCAAAGATTAGTAAAAAAGATAAATGTAAAAGGTATAGAAATACTACACAATAAATCAGAAGATACATATTTGTTTTTAGATAGTGTAAATATCAGCAATAAGTATGATCCAGAGGCAATAATGGAAATAGAGGTAAAAACTTCTACAGGAACATCAAGAAGGTTAATGAAAATAAAAGCAGGAGATGACTTATATACAAAATCTGGATATTTAACACCATATAAAAATTATGTAGTTAGTGAGATTGATGGAAGATATGATCAATATGATAAAGTCATATTTGCAAATGGAGTTGAAATACAAGCAGGTCAAGCATTTGGTGATGTTGACGAAAATCAAATAATAAGGATACAAATAAGAGAAACAATTCGTTCACATTTTGAAAAAGAAAAAGAACTTCATAAGTATGGAATAAAGGTATTATCATTGTTCTTTATTGATGAGGTCGCTAAATATAAGGATTGGTCAACAGGGGAACCATTAAAAGGCGAGTATGCTCAAATGTTTGAGGACGAATATAATAAGGCACTTGCAGATTATAGAAGTATAATTGATGAAAAATATACAAAATATTTGGATTCATTTGATACAAGAAAAATACACGCTGGGTACTTTTCAGTTGATAAAAAAGGACACGAAACAGACCCAAAAATCAATGATAAAAAAGATTATTTAAGTTTTGATGAAGACGCTTACGATTTGATTATGAAAGATAAAGAAAGATTATTATCCTTGGAAGAACCAGTAAGATTTATCTTTTCACACTCTGCACTTCGTGAAGGTTGGGATAACCCAAATATATTCCAAATTTGCACATTGAAACACAGTAATTCCGAAATAAGCAAAAGACAAGAAATTGGTCGTGGACTTCGTATTTGTGTAAACAATGAAGGAGAAAGAATGGATTATAAATTACTTGAAAATAATTTTCATAATGTTAATACATTAACTGTAGTTGCAAGTGAATCTTATGATAGTTTTGCAAAAGCATTACAAAATGAAATGGTTGAATCTTTATCTGCAAGACCTAAAAACTTTACTCAAGAATCATTTATTGATAAGGTTCTAATAAATGATAATGGAGAAAAGTATGTATTTACAGAAGCAAGTTATAATAAATTTCTATTCTATAATGCTCAAAAAGGTTATGTGGATTTAGATAATGATTCTAAAATAACGGATAAATTTGTAGAGGATATGGAAAACGATAAACTTGATGTTATGCCGGAACTTGAACCATTTAGAGAACAAGTATCTGCCTTAATGAAAAAGTTATATTCTTCTGATAATACTAAACTTGTTAATGATGAAAGAAGAGAAAATATTAAAACACTTTCTCCTAATGCAAATTTTATGAAAAAAGAATTTCAAGAATTATGGAATAAAATTAATGTTAAAACTATATATGAAGTTTACTTTGATACAAAAGAACTAATAGAAAAATCTATTATAGCAATAGATACCAAGTTAAATGAAAATAAAATGAAAGTTAGAATAACAGAAGGTTCTCAAAAAGATAACATTTCAGCTTCATCATTAAGTTTAAGAGAATCAATGGCTGAACAAAAAAGTAATATTGAAGTTTTAAATGATTTTTCTCCATCACAAATAGAGTATGATTTAATAGGAGAACTAACAAGAGATACAGGTCTTACGAGAAAAACAATAATTGAAATCTTAATAGGAATTAAGAAAGAAAAATTTGAAATTTACAAATATAATCCTGAAGAATTTATAAGAAAAGTTGCAAATCTTATAAATCAAGAAAAAGCAGCAACAGTTATTGATGGTATAACATATCATAAAACAGAACAAAAATATGATAATAGCATTTTCACAATTAATAATGTTAGAGGAGAACTTGGGGAAAATGCTTTTGATGTAAAAAAACATATTTATGACTTTTTGGTAACTGATTCTAAAAATGAAATTAATTTTGCCAAAAAATTAGAAACTGGGGAAGTTACAGTATATGCTAAATTACCAAATGGTTTTAAGATTCCTACGCCAGTTGGAAATTATAACCCGGATTGGGCAATAGTTTTTGATAATCCATCATTTAAGTATGTTTATTTTATCGCAGAAACAAAAGGCAGTATGAATTCGATGGAACTTCGTGAAGTAGAAAATGCAAAAATAGAATGCGCCAGAAAACATTTTGAATGTATAAGCAATGGAGAAGTAAAATATGATGTGGTTGATAGTTATGAATCGTTAATAAATATGATTTCATAATAATAAAAACATAGAAGTTATATAAGTTACTAATATATAGATTTTAAGATATATTAACTATATTGTATGAGGAGTTTTTAATATGCGTATAAAATCACCAAGATATAAATATTGGAAAAAGAAGCAAAATGCAAAAAATCTTGTAAGAAGAACCAAGAAAAAAAATTACAATAATTCAGTTAGAAAGAAAAAAATAAAAAGTAACAAAGAAAATCAATCACCTACAAAAATATTTGTTGTTCCAAAAATATTTAGTATAACTAAAAATCCAGAGGAAACAATTCAATTTTTAAATCATATAATTAATTATGTTAAGAGTGTTAGATATCTACTAAAAAATAAAGGTGTAAAATTTATTAGACTGTATTATATTGATATGAAATTAACAGATGTAATAACTAGCGACGCACTGATGTATTTATTAACAATAATAAGTAGTACTAGAGGTACAAAATTATTACCAATTTCATGGAAAGGAAATTTACCAGAAAATCGTGAAGTAAAAGATTATGTGAAGAAATCTGGATATTTAAAATATATGCGTACATCAACTGAAAATATTATTGAAACAGATGATAACATACAAATTAAACATGGTGTTAATTATATTTATGGAGACGAGAAATTAGATATTAGACGAGAAATCATAGATTTCACATGCATTAAATTGAACAAAGATAAAATTAAAATTAACTTTTTAATGACAATGTTAACAGAAATGATCACGAATATTTCAGACCATGCATATCAAAAGGATGGACTTTTTAAACATGAATGGTATATATTTGTGAATAATGAAAAAGACAGAATAACTTATACATTTATGGATAATGGGCTTGGAATACCAACCACAATAAGAAAAAGCTTAAAGGAACACGTTATCGAATTTTTCAGAGCAGAAACAGAATATAAATATATTGAAGCAGCAGTTAAAGGTATTGAAAAGCGAAGTGAAACAGGATTAATTGAAAGAGGTAATGGACTACCGGAAATATATGAGCAATTTATCACACGAAATATAGAAAACTTTGCTATAATATCAAATAAAGCCTATTTTAGTGAAAATGAGAAGCGAGATTTACGCGAAGAATTAAAAGGGACAATTTTCTATTGGGAAATCAAAAAGGAGGATAATAAATAATGATTATAAAGGTTACAAACGATTTCACTGATACTCCAGGAGCAAGGTATAAAAATCAAGGACCATATTCAGGAGAAGAATTTAGAAATAGAATATTATATCCAAAATTCATAGAGGCTGAAAATAGTAATGAAGATTTGACAGTAGATTTAGATGGTGGATATGGATATGGTTCATCTTTTCTAGAAGAATCTTTTGGCGGATTAGTAAGAAAATTATCAGAAGAAAAGTTTGACAGAATTGATGATGTAAAAAAAATCAAAATAGTATCACATGATAATCCTGTATGGATTGAAAAAGTAGCTAAATACATAGATGAGGCCATAGTTAATTTGAAAAAAGGTGGAAAATAATGAGAAATAAAATGCCAGTTCTAGTTATTTTTGCAATCATATTCAGTATTCCGCCGTTTATATGGAAAAATGAACCATTCTTAAGTTATACTCTAATGGATATAGTTACAGGTCTTTGTGTTACGTATGGTATATACTATTATTCTAAGATAAATGATGAAAAAAATCATAAAGCAAATAAAATAGATCAGGTAATAGATGTTTTTAGAACAAGGCTTATTACACTATTTTCAAACCCAATTGATGTAGAAAATAATAAAGAACAATATTATCATACATTTAAATATTTAGATAATAAATTAAAATTATTGGAACATATGTCTAAATCGTTTGAGTGCAATGACGAAATAAAAGTAATAAGCGAAAATTTGGAAAAAATAGAAACGTATATAACCGATAATATAAACGAAAAAAATGAATATTTTATAAAGGATTCAACTAGAAAAGAAAAAGTACCAAATTTAATTGATAACATTGAAACCCAATTGGATAATATAACAAAAAAAATGTTTAGTTTTGATAGTGATAAATAATATAGACTAATTTAAAACGTCAAAAAATTAAAACATATTTTAATTTAATTATCATTAAAAAGATAGAAAGACTTACTAACATCACAATGATGTGCTAAGTCTTTTTTCATACCTTACAAACTTGTAATATAAAATCCATCAATATAATGATATAATATAACTATAGAAAGAAGGAA
>ULMG01033600.1_pt1 | contig 21868 bp, 19 predicted proteins | sample 1951601 | NCBI WGS metagenome assembly ULMG01 (sample SAMEA4835545, study PRJEB28245) | human gut metagenome | biome: gut microbiome; material: fecal sample | place: Denmark | collected 2008
AACCGGTCTAATTTGTAAACGAGAACGAAATCGAATTGTTTTTTATCGCTATCTTTCAGCATTTGTTGAAAAGCGTCGCGATTGTCGTTTGTTCCCGTAGTTGCTCTGTCTATGTATTGATTTACGATTAAAATACCTTTTCTTTCGGCGTAATCGTTACATACACGGACTTGTCCTTCGAGGGATTGTTCTGTTTGTCTGTCGCTCGAATAACGGGCGTAGATGACCGCTGTCTTCATTCGGAAGCCTCCTTGTTTTAGCTTTTGAGCACATTCTAAACTTCAAATAAGTGAGATTAAAAGCAATTGACTTGTTTGAGAACAAATCAATTCGGTTAGCGTGTTCTAACAGGGTTAAACAAAGGTGCATTCAATGGTTGTAAAAGTCTTTCAAGTATAACAATCCCCGACAGTATTACTTCTATCGGTGATTCTGTATTCAGAAGCTGTAGCGGGCTTACAAGCATAACAATACCAAACAGCGTAACTTCTATCGGTGATCGGGCGTTCATCGGCTGTGACAAACTTGTGGAAGTAATAAATAAAAGTAGCCTAAATATATCAAAAGGAAGTTATGATTACGGACAGATTGCATATTATGCGCTTAACGTTAAAACAGACGGCGAAAGTGATATTATGGATGAAGACAACTATTTATTCTACACATACGATAACATCAATTATCTTCTCGGTTATTCAGGTGCAGATAAGGAATTGACTTTACCCACCAACTATAATGGTAAACCATATGAAATATATGCCTTTGCGTTCTATGAATGTAACAGACTTGTAAACGTTACAATACCCGACAGCGTAACTTCTATCGGAGATTATGCAATCAATAGTGAAAGGGATTTCCGAAAGACACAACAAAAAACACCAAATAACATAGAAAACAGCCTTCAAATGATAGCTTAAAGTCGGATATTCGTAAAAGAGTATCCGACTTTTTTGGCTCGGAATGGCAAGAGTAAGAAAATTATTAGAAATGTTTCACTTTTTTCGTTTTTGTAATCGCAATTCGGATTGATTCTTTGTTGAAAATACGATATAATATAGATAATCGATTTAGGAGGTATTTTATGGGTGATATTTCGGTCGAAAAAGAAGTAATCTATAAACCTTCAAAAGAAAGTGTGCGTGTGCCGTATGCGGTTTATATAAACCTTTTACGGGTTGTGCCGAAAGGTCGGTTGACGAGATATGTTGACATAGAAAACTACGTCAGGAAACAACTCAATGTCGAAAATATAGAATTTATCAGCAACGCGCTTGAAACGCGGAAAATATTCGAGTGTTATGCGCAAGGTGAAATACCTTTTTGGCGAGTCGTTTCCGAAAGAGGATTTTTGACGGACAAGATGAATTGCTCACGAGATAGACAAGAGAAACTTTTGAACGAGGAAAGGTTTACGATAACGGAGTGTGGAACAGCTAATCGCTCGTTACGAGTGGAAAATTATAAGGATTATTTATTCGATTTCGAAAGTGAATTGACCGTGGATTACGCTTCGCTTCAAGAATTGCGCAGATTAAAAAATAGAGCAAAACATCGGCTTTGAAAACGCTAAAAACTTAATATATAAATCTTACGGAGAGAACGAATAAAAAGTTCCCTCCGTTTTTTTATGCCCAAAACAGAAAATTTAACGGGGTATGATATAACAGAAAAACAGGAGGGATTATCAATGAAATATTCGAAATGGTTAAATATATGGCTTGAAAATTACGTTAAGCCGACGCACAAAATAAGGACGTTCGATTTGTATAAGCAAACGGTAGAAAAGAAAATCGCACCATATCTTGGTGATTACGATATGGATGAACTTACGCCCATAACGATTCAACATTACGTTACGGAAATGATTGAAAAGGGAAATTCGAGGACAGGGACAGGTCTATCGTCTAATACGGTAAACGGAATTATATCAGTCATTCAAAGCAGTTTGCAAACGGCGTGTCGGTTAGGACTGACGGCAGCTTATGTAGGCGATAAACTTCAACGCCCGAAGTCGAGCGAAAAAAGAGTTGAGTGCTTTACCGCCGCAGAACAAAATAAGTTGGAAGAAGCGGTTATGGCAAGCAAAAAACTAAAGCATCTTGGAATTATCATCTGTTTGTATACGGGACTCAGAATCGGTGAGCTGTTGGCTTTAACGTGGGATGACGTTGATTTTGAAAAGGGCGAAATAAACGTATCAAAGTCCTGTTATTGCGGAAAGCACGGCAGAGTGGTGGATAGTGCTAAAACAGAACATTCAAAGAGAGTCATTCCGTTGTGTGAACCTATCATAAAAATTTTGCGAAAGATGAAAAAGGAAAGTGATTCCAAATACGTTATATCGTCAAACGGCAAGCCGGTTACGACACGCTCGTATCAGCGAAGTTTTGAAAATATGCAAAAGAAATTACATATACCCCACAGAGGTTTTCACGCTCTGAGGCATACATTTGCAACACGCGCGTTAGAGTGTGGAATGGACGTAAAAACGCTTTCCGAAATAATGGGGCATAAAAATTCAACCGTGACGTTGAATCGTTATGCTCACAGCTTAACTGAGCATAAAAAAGCAATGATAAATAAACTTTGGAGTAAAGCGGCAAAGACTTCTAAATCTTTTTGCTTTTAGCGTAAAAACGACTGCGTTTCGGCGAGAATCGCAGTCGTTTTATCTTTTCAAAAAGTACATCTATTAGCGTAATAGATGATCTTTTTCTGCCGTGAGTGTCAGTTTTGTACATCTATTTTTTTAATATTACGAAAACAATCAGTATAATATTGCTTAGATATATAAAACAACTTGATTTTTTCGGACGATTGTGCTATAATCAACGTACAATTCGTACATCTATTACGCTAATAGATGTATCAATTCAAGCCCGAAAATACATCTAAAAAGGAGGCTTTTATATGGCGATTTCGTTGTTTGAACATAATGAAACGGCGTATTATGCCGCTCTTTCGATGATGAAAAAAACAGGTAAGGCGGCAATCGTCCATCCCACGGGTACGGGAAAATCGTTCATAGGGTTCAAGCTTTGCGAAGATAATCCGAATAAAAAAATATGCTGGCTTTCGCCCTCCGAATACATTTTCAAAACGCAATTAGAAAATCTTTCCGCTGTGTCCGACGACTATCAGCCGAAAAATATCGACTTTTACACGTACGCGCGACTAATGAATTTAACGGATAGAGAAATCGCTGAAATTCAACCCGATTATTTCGTTCTCGATGAGTTTCATAGAGCGGGCGCGGAAGAGTGGGGCAAAGGCGTACAAAAATTATTAAAATATTACGATAATCGACCTATATTAGGACTTTCGGCTACAAACGTGCGCTATCTCGACAACCAGCGGGATATGGCTGACGAGCTTTTTGATGGCAACATTGCGAGTTATATGACGCTCGGCGAAGCGATTGTCCGCGGAATATTAAACGCGCCGAAATACGTTCTTTCGGTATACTCTTGCAGAAAAAGTCTGAAAAAATATGAGGAACGCGTGCGCCGTCAGAAATCGAAAGCGATGCGCGACGCGGCGGAAGAATATCTCGAAGAATTGCGCCGTTCACTCGACAAGGCGGAAGGAATCGACGAGATTTTCAAAAAACATATTACCGATAAAAACGGCAAATATATCGTGTTTTGTTCCGACTACGAACATCTTTGCGAGATGACGGAAAAAGTCCCCGAATGGTTCGGCGAGATTGACAAAAACCCGCGTATCTACAAGGCATATTCGGAAGATCCTTCCACGGACGAAGCGTTTGCGGCTTTCAAACAGGACAGTAGCGAACACTTAAAACTTCTTTTTTGTATCGATATGTTAAACGAAGGGGTTCACGTGGACGACGTAAACGGTGTGATTTTGCTTCGTCCTACGGTTTCACCCATTATCTATAAACAGCAAATCGGGCGCGCGCTATCGGCAAGCAAGAAAACAAATCCCGTAATTTTCGATATTGTTCTGAATATTGAAAACTTGTACAGTATCGGCTCGATTGAAGATGAAATGCAGATAGCAACCGCGTATTATCGTTCGCGAGGCGAAGGGGATAAAATAGCGGTTGAAAACTTCCGTATTTACGATGAAGTACACGAATGCAAATTGCTGTTTAATCGACTTAACGACGCACTTTCTGCTTCTTGGGAGTGTATGTATTCGGTGGCGAAACGCTATTATGAAACGCACGGCAATCTCGAAGCGGAAAAGCGGTATATCACCGAAGAAGGGTATTCACTCGGCACTTGGCTGAGCACGCAACGGCTTGTATATGCAGGAAAATCGCGCGGAATATTGACGGACGAACAGGTCGAAAAACTCAACGCTATCGGTATGCGGTGGGAAAGCGTTAAGGATATTGCGTGGGAAAAGTTTTATACTGCGGCGAAAGAATATTTTACGGAATACGGCAATTTGCTGCCTGCGGTTACGGATAAGGCATATCATGGAGTAAAGCTTGCTCAGTGGGTTGCGCAACTTCGTAGCAGCAGAAAAAGCGGGATCGGAAGTGCGTACTTGACGGACGAGCGGATTAAGTTGCTTGACGAAATCGGAATGGTATGGGATGTTCCCGATTATCTGTTTGAGAAAAATTTTGCCGCGTTGCTGGAGTTTTACAGAGAAAATGGGAATTCCGACGTGCCGTGTTACTATGTGACGGCGGATGGCTTGCGCTTGGGGACGTGGGTGTTTAACATCCGTAGTCGCAGAAAGAAAATCGGGCAGGGCGCAGAACTTACGGAAGAACAAATCAAACGGCTTGACGAATTAGGCTTTTCTTGGGACGGACGGCACAAAAATACGTGGGATAAGGCTTATCTGGCGGCTTGCGAATACAAGAAAAAGAATGGCGATTTGAAAATCCCTGTGGCGTATGTGAGCAGGGACGGCATAAAGCTCAGCGTATGGATTCGTCATCAGATAGACATTGGTGAAAAACTTTCGACGGAGAAGAAAGAAAAACTGCTTGCGCTTGGTGTGAATTTTGAAAAGACTGATTCGTGGGAAGTCAGATATGCGCTTGTAAAAGCATATTACGAAGAACATGGAAATCTCGATATCCCGTCAAAATATAAAGCCAACGGTATTTGGCTTTCAAAATGGGTGAATGAACAGCGACAGATTTATATAGGCAACAGGGAAAAGAAACGGTTGACGGATGACCAAATTTCTCGTTTGAGCGCCATAGGAATGGTATGGGATAATTCAATTGAAAAGAGAAACCTTGATGTGTGGGAATGGAGATATGCAGAAGCGAAACGCTATTTCGACACGCACGGCGACCTTATCGTTCCGACGGATTATATCGGTACAGACGGGAAAAAACTTGGAACGTGGATTATCGTACAACGGAGATATTACGCAGAAGGGAAACTGAAAAAAGACCAGATTGACCGTTTTTCGGCTATCGGAATGATATGGAATCCTGATGACGCGTGGGAAAACGGATATCGGCATGCGGCGGCGTATTACGGCGAAAAGAAGGATTTACTTGTTCCGATTAGTTATGTATGCACGGACGGTTTTACACTTGGCGTCTGGATCAGTAATCAACGGAATATGTGCAGAAATCCGAGAAAATACCAACAACTAACCGACGAACAAAAAGAACGGCTCGAAAAAATCGGTATGGTGTGGAGCGCGTTGGATGAACGCTGGAAGGCTTTTTACGATTTGGCGGCAGAATACAGCAAAGAACACGGAAATTTACAAGTGGGACAGAAATATAAAACTGCCGATGGTTATGGTCTCGGTAGTTGGGTTTCTTCTCAACGCAGGTTATACGCCGATGGAAAACTTGATATAGACAAAATACAAAAACTCAATGCTATCGGTATGGACTGGATGTCTCCGCCCGCGCGAGCGTGGGAAACGCATTTTGAGGCTTGCAAGCGGTATTACGAAAATCACGGGAACTTGACCGTACCGTTATATTACACAGAATCGGATGGGTTTCAACTCGGAATGTGGCTTTGGCGAGTGCGTACCGGAAAGGTAAAACTTCGCACGAGCGGAGAAAACGGAAATCAGATTGCACGGCTGGAGTCTATAGGATTTGTATTGCAAGAAAAAACTTATACAGAAACGATTGAACCGCCAGCCCAACAGAAAACGTATAGCACAGGGTTAGCCGGAGGCGTGATGCAATGAGTACGAAAAAGAATCTTTTGATATTAGGTGTAGGGCAATATGGGCAAGTTGCAAAAGAACTTGCCGAGCAAACCGAAATGTTTGAAATGGTTATATTGCTTGATGATTTGTCTGATGATGTGAACTATAAGGACAAAATAACAGAATATTCCTTTGCGTTTGTTGCGGTAGCGGATATGACGGAAAGGTTAAGACTTACAGGCATACTTGAAGAGTGCGGATATACAATTGCAACCTTGATTAGTCCGAAATCGTATATCAGCAAGACTGCAAAAGTAGGAAAAGGCGTTATGATAGAGCCTTTCGCGGCGGTGAATAGCGGCGCGGTTATCAATGATTGCTGTTATATCGGTGCAAACGCAACAATCGATTGCGGAAGCGAAGTCGATAAAGGTTCTACGATATGTTGCGGAGCGACTGTTGTGGACAATACCTATGTAGAGCCGAAAACGGAAGTAAAGCACGGGCAAGTTTGTTACGGGAACAAACTCGCAAAGAAAACGCCCGAAGGAAATAATTATTGCTTTGAAGATGGAATGTAAAAGGAGTTTTTACAAATGAGAGTACCTTTTTCCCCTCCGGATATATCCGAGCTTGAAATTAACGAAGTGGCAGAAGCTTTGCGTTCCGGTTGGATTACGACCGGTCCGAGGACGAAGCAGCTTGAAAAAGAAATTACCGAATGGATAGGCGTAAATAAATGCGTATGTCTGAATTCGCAGACGGCTTGCGCGGAAATGGCGTTACATATTCTCGGCATCGGGGCGGGCGATGAAGTAATCGTTCCTGCGTATACCTACACGGCTTCGGCTTCCGTTGTTTGCCACGTCGGCGCAACGTTGAAACTCATCGATTCGCAAGTAGATAGTCTTGAAATGGACTATGACGCGCTTGAAAAGGCGATTACGGATAAAACGAAAGTGATTATTCCCGTAGATCTCGGCGGCGTGCCGTGCGATTATGACCGTATTTTTGAAATCGTAGAGAAAAAGAAGTCTTTATTCAAGCTGTCGAATGAGATTCAGAAAGCAATCGGCAGAATAGCCGTTTGTGCGGACACGGCTCACGCGTTCGGTGCAAAGCGGCACGGGAAAATGGTCGGTTCAATCGCTGATTTTTCAAGTTTTAGTTTTCACGCCGTAAAGAATTTTACGACGGCGGAGGGCGGCGCACTTACTTGGAAAACGATTGACGGAATCAGCGATGAAGATATTTATCATAAACTTCAACTTCTGAGCCTTCACGGTCAGTCGAAGAGTGCGTTGGAAAAGACAAAGCTTGGTTCTTGGGAGTACGATATTGTCGGCACTTGGTATAAATGCAATATGACGGACGTCGTTGCGGCAATCGGATTAAAGCAGTTCGAGCGTTACCCCGATATGTTAAAACGACGCAGAGAAATTATCGCGCGTTATGACGCGGCGTTAAAGCCGCTTGGGGTAAAGGTGTTGCCGCATTATACAAGCGAACACAAATCTTCGGGGCATTTGTATATTACGGAAGTACCGAACATTACATATGAGCAGCGCGGCGAAATCATTACGAAAATGGCGGAACGCGAAATTGCTTGCAACGTACATTATAAGCCACTTCCTATGCACACGGCGTATAAGGAACTCGGATTCGATATTAAAGATTATCCGAATGCTTACAACCATTTTGCACACGAAATTACGTTGCCGTTGCATACTTGTCTGACTGATGAACAGGTACAATATGTAATCGATAATTTCGTGGATATTCTGCGGGAGTATCTCTGATGCTGATTTGCAAATGGGAGAAGCTGCCTGCCAAAATGCAGACGGACGAAGTGCGGAAATATTACGATATTTTGCGTAAAAAGAATTTTTCGTTGTTCTGGAAGCGCGTTTTCGATATTTTCGTTTCAGCTTTAATGCTGATTGTATTATCGCCGTTGTTTCTGATTCTTGCAATTTCGATAAAAATCGACAGCAAAGGTCCGGTATTTTATCGGCAAGAGCGGGTTACGCAATACGGAAAACATTTCAGAATATTTAAATTCCGTTCGATGGTAGTGAATGCCGATAAGGGTTCGCAGGTTACCGTTGACCAAGACTCGCGCATTACGAGGATGGGAAGGTTGATTCGTAAGTGTCGCCTCGACGAGGTAAGCCAGTTGATTGACGTTTTCCGTGGCGCGATGACTTTTGTGGGAACGCGCCCCGAGGTGCCGAAATATGTTTCAGAGTATACCCCCGAAATGATGGCAACGCTTTTATTGCCTGCCGGCGTTACAAGTCTTGCAAGTATTTATTATAAGGACGAGGCTGAACTCTTGAACGGGGCAGAAGATACCGATAAGGTTTACATCGAAAAGATTCTGCCCGCCAAAATGTATTACAATCTGAAAGCGATTGAAAAGTTTGGGTTTTGGCGGGATATAAAGACGATGTTTATGACGGTATTTGCCGTACTCGGAAAAGAGTATAAAGGCGATTATATTGAGCCGATAAGCGAAGCGACAGCAGTTGAAAGCGAAGCGGCGGTTGCTGAAAAACATTAAGGGCAGGGTAAGAGATATGGCACAGTTTTCTGTTTTAATGTCTTTATACATTAAAGAGCGTCCGGAATACTTAAAGGAAAGTCTTGATAGCGTGTTAAATCAAACGGTAAGACCGAATCAAATTGTTGTTGTAAAGGACGGTCCTTTGACGGAAGAATTGGAAGCTGTGTTGGAGTTGTTTGTATCAAAAGAGAATGGACTATACACTGTTGTTCCATTAGAACAAAATCAAGGGTTGGGGCTTGCTTTAAGAGAAGGCATACAACATTGCAATTACGAATTGATTGCAAGAATGGATACCGATGATATAGCGCGAAAAGACCGATTTGAACTTCAATTGGCTGAATTTGAAAAAGATCCTGATTTGGATATATGCGGCAGTCACGTTCTTGAATTTGAAGGAACTATAGACAATATAGTGGCAAAAAGAACAGTGCCGTTGACCGATTTTGAAATAAAAAAATATCAAAAGCGTAGAGACGGGTTTAATCACCCCGCTGTTATGTTTAGAAAATCAAAAGTTTTGGAGTCGGGAAATTATCAAAGCTGTCCTTTAATGGAGGACACGTATTTGTGGGTGAATATGTTTTTGCACAATGCAAAAGCAAAAAATATTGATGATTTTTTGCTTTATTTTCGTGTCGGTAAAGATATGTTTGAACGCCGCGGCGGTTGGAAGTATTACAAAAAGTATAAGCAAGGGCGAAAGATGGTTTATAAAACGGGCTATATTAGTTGGTTGGATTACCATTATACATTATTAGCTCAGCTTGTTGTTGCTTTAATGCCAAATAAAATTCGCGGTTGGTTTTTTAAAAGGGTACTACATAAGTAGAATTTCAACATGTTGAAGTTTTATTGAATTGCTAAATTTATATAATTTTAAAAGGAATTTTAGACAATGTCAAAACCATTAATAAGTATTATTGTCCCAGTTTATGGCGTGGAAAAATACCTATCGAGATGTATAAATTCTCTGATAAGTCAAACATATGAAAATTTAGAAATTATACTCATTGACGATGGGTCTCCTGACAATTGCCCAATTATCTGCGATGAATTTGTGAAGGCGGATTGTAGAATACATGTTATACATAAACAAAATGGTGGTTTGTCAAGTGCGAGAAATATTGGGTTGCAATATGCACATGGTGATTTTGTTGGATATGTAGATTCAGACGATTGGGTTCTTCCTGATATGTATGCTCATTTGATGAACTTAATTGAGCAAGCCGGGGCTGACTGCGCACAGATTGATATTCTTGAGACAGGTGAGTATGTAGTTCCTAAGATAAAAAAGGAGAGGATTAGTGTTTTAGATGGCAAAGAAATTTTACAGTATTACATGTCATATAGTACAAAAACCGGAATTTATTCGGTTTGTCAATGCTTGTTTAAGAAAAAAATTATAGATAACCTTCTCTTTAGAGAAGGCTATATAAATGAGGATATTGATTTCAAATATAGAGCATTGTCAAATGCAACAAAATTTATTGTTAGTGATAAGAAAATGTATATGTACTTTCAGGGGGGGGCTTCGACTATTTCAACTGGAGGGTTGAAGAAAAAAGATTTTCAGTTGTATGATGCGGCAGAAGAACTGTATAATTTAACAAAAAATGAAACATATGGAACAATTGCAAAATTGGGGAAAGTAAAAAAATCAAGAACCGCATATTCGTTGCTTGCAAAGATAGCTTATTACGGAGTTGCAGATCCATCGATTAAGAAAAAAGAGATTATAAAAAAGTTAAAAAAAGAAAATAGAGAAAATTGGCGTACTTTAATAACTGCACCTATTGGAATAAGAAGAAAAATAATTGTGACATCTTTCGCAATATCTTATTATTTCACTGAGTTGATAATACATTGTTTTTCGATTAAACATAGAAATAATGTGGATGATAACAAATGAAAAAAATGTTAATTGTTGGGATTTCGGATACTATTGGAGGAATAGAAAAACTATTTAAAGATCTATTCTCTAAAAAAAGTCAAATTTTTCAAATATCGTTTTTGAGCTTTAGTGAAAGCTGCGCTTTTGAGGAAATCTATCGCAATAATGGATACACGATATATCATCTGCCTCCGAGAGGAAAACATCCCTTTTCGTTTAATAAAATTGTAAGGAGTTTTTATGCTGAGCATAACGACTTTGACTACATTTGGATTAATACGGCCAGTACAAGTATGTATCAGATGCAGCTATATGGAAAAAAGTATACGAAAGCAAAGATTATTACGCACTCACATGGAACAAAATTTGAAAATTCTTCTGGTATATGGAGGTATTTTTTGAATAGTTTTCTTGATGTGATCAATTATAGAAAAGTTGTAGAAAACACGGATTTGTTTTTTTGTTGTTCATATGCTGCCGGGGAGGCTCTGTTTGGAAAAAGATATAGAGAAAAACTGATTCTTATAAAAAATGGCATAGATGTCGATAGATTTAAATATGATGAAAAAAAAAGACATGAAATACGTTCGAAATATCTTTTAAATGATGATTTTACAATTGGGATTATAGGTCGTTTGTCTAATCAAAAAAATCCAATTCGCGCAATTCAAATATTTAAAACTTTTAACGATAGAGTAAAACATTCGAAGTTGATAGTTGTGGGAGATGGTCCGCTAAAAGAAGCAGTTTCGCGCGAGGTAAAAAAACTTGGAATTATGGATAAAGTTATTTTTACGGGATATAGAGATGATGTTGACGGATTTTATTCGGCAATAGATTGTTTATTGATGCCTTCGCTGTTTGAAGGGTTGCCTTTAAGTGTAATAGAGGCGCAAACCTCTGGTGTTTCTTGCTTGTTATCTGATAAAATAACTAAAGAGGTAAAAGTACTTGATAGCTGTCAATTTGAAAATTTGAATGATAATGACAAGGTTTGGAGTGACTCAATTATGAGAATTAAGCAGAATAAAATGGGGGATACTCTGCGTGATAATGCCTTTATATCTATTATTAATAACGGATATACAATCAATCAAACAAGAAGTTTTATTGAGGAATTGCTAAAATGATAAACGATAAAAATAATATTGTTGATTCTAAATTATCAAAGGCGTCTTTTTTAGTGTTGGCATTATTCGTCGCATTGATTTTTACAAATAATCATTCAGCATTATTTATATCTGATTATTATTATGCTTTGGTAGTTTTTGTTGCGTGTGGAATAGGGATTGTTCTGATAAGCGGGAAAATTAAAATCGACTATTTTAACATTTTGAATTTTATACTGTTTATAATTCTTATTTTTAATAGTATATTCCGTGCTAACGATGTAGACCATGGAACATTAATGAGTTATATTGCGTGGTTTGCCACATTAATCATTGTTCCCAACATGATTCCTACCGAACGGTCTATTAATCTTTTGCTTAAGTCATTTATAATTGGTTCATTGGTATGCGCAATAATGATTTTTGTTTTCAAAGTTACTTATGGAGAAACTCATAGATATACAATAAAATTTATAAATAATGAAATTGTGGATCCTAATTATTTAGGATGTTTCTTATGGATAGGACTTACATTTTGCCTGTACTTTATTGCTCAAACTATCGGTCGATATAAATCAATGAAATTAGCCATACTGTATAGTTTCTTAGCCGTTGTAATTCTATATGCAATAGTTTTGACAGGATCAAGAGCGGCATATTTATGTTCGTTCTTATCAGCAATAGGCTTTTTTGGGCAGATTTGGAAACGTAAAAACGAAAGATATTTTTTACTGTTTGCGGGAATTATAGTTTTAATTGTGTCAGTTGTTTGCTATATCGAAATTATTCCCGAAGAGATTAAGTTTCGTTTTGGATTTTCTTCTCTTAAAGATGATAGCAATGCGCAAAGATTGGAACATTGGTATTGGGGATTAAGAGCGTTCTTACTTCATCCGTTTGGATATGGAGCTGCTCATACAAAGTATGTGTTGACAGAGTATGTAGGGCATAGATCGGATGCGCATAATACATACATAACATTATTGCTTCAATTTGGTGTTGTTGGATTTTTTATATTTTTATATTTATTTATCCGTTTAATTAAACCATTTTTAAAAAGTAAAAGCCCGTTTTGGATTCTGTTCATTACAGCATTTATTTTTAATGGATTTATTATAGCCAATCATTTAGGTATTCCTTTTTGGGTTACCATAGTTGTGCTGTATTATGTAGGCAATAGTAAGGTTTTTGAGTCATATGTAAAATTTAATAAACGATAATGCGTGTTAAATTTATACCTACATAGAATTATCATTTTTTAGAGACTCCCAATTTTTAGTGAACAGCTATTAAAAGTCAAGCAAAAAGAGGTAAAAAAATGAAGAAAACATAAGGGCATAAAGAAAAAGCCTTGAAAGGGAAAAATTTCAAAGCTGGAATTAAAGTATGAACGTCGGCTAACGTTGTTTGGCTGGATCAAACGGTTCGCCTTTGGATTCCAAAGCGAAGATAAGGCGGATGAGTTTCTTTGCCAAATGAATCAAAGCGGTATTAAAGGATTTTCCCTCATTGATTTTTTTAAGGTAATAAGAGGCAAAGACTTCGTTATGTAAACGTAATGTGCGACAGCAATTAACGATAGCATAACGCAAATAAGACGAGCCGTGTTTTACCATATGGGCAGAAGAAGCGGTAAATGCGCCGGATTGAAATACGCTTGGTTCGAGTCCCGCGAAAGAGAGCATAGCGTTTGATGAGGAGAAGCGTTTTATATCTCCGTATTCGGAAATGATACAAGCGGCGGAAAGCGGTCCTACTCCCACAATTGAAAGCGTCGGCGGATTGATTTCAGTCACTATATTAGTAATCATCTTTTCCAAATCCTCGATTTTTTCCGATATGTCGGAAATGAGCGAAAGGACCGTTTTCAATTCATATTCCAAAGTTTCGCTGTGTATGCCGACAGAATCTTTTGCAAGTTGTTTGAGCCGTATAAAATTCGGAAGAGAAAAAGTATTTTTGGAAACCTGCCGAATTACTTCATACGAACGTGTGCTGAGATTGGCAATGGATTGAACAGAACCGTAATGCGAGAGGATAAAAAGTGCGGTTGCGCTCAGTTTATTCTTAAAAAGCGAGTAAAATTCAGGAAAAATCTTATCGAGAACATTGTTCATGCGCAAAAGCAAGATTTTTCGTTGGTTTTTAAGAGAAAAGCGAAAACGGCATAAGGTTTTCAATTCCGAGATGTCATACGGGGCAATATTAGCACACGGGCTGTTATCTTTCATTAAGAAACGAGCAATAGTTTTGGCATCGCCCGAGTCTGTTTTGGTTCTGCGAAGAGAATTTTGTTTTGCGAAGTTATGGATAAGCAACGGGTTGATTTCCACAAAAGAATAGCCGTTCTTTTGCAGAAAAGATTTGAGATTGCAACCATAATGTCCCGTAGCTTCGAAACCTATTTTTAAGGTTTCTTTGGAGAACGACGATAAAGCATTGAGCAAAGTAGCAAATCCTATTGCGTTATTATGAACGGTAAACGAATCTGTAACTACGTTTCCTGAATCGTTCAAGATAATACAATCGTGTTTGAACTTTGAAACATCAATGCCGACAAAAAACATAAACAATACCTCCGAGATAAAAATTGACTCTGGCGTTTGCCCGCAAAAACGGTGTCGGCGTAATCATGTGAATTGAAACGTCAAAGCGTTAAACAGCTGATTACCGTTTAAGACAAGGTTTTGCGGTTTGATTCACTAAAACCGGTCTGAGCCGTATAGGGGGATTGACAAATCCGCAGAGCCTAAGTCTATTATATCGCAGGTAGCTAATCTGCGGATATAATCACTAAAAAAATTAAGAGTCTTCCTCTTTTGAGGATAACTCTATAATACATGAAGGGAAACAGGCGTGAATAATAATATAATTAGTGTTATAGTACCAATATACAATGTTGAACTGTACTTAAGGCAGTGTGTTGATTCTTTAATTAATCAAACATACAGAGAATTTGAAATAGTTCTTGTTGATGATGGTTCGTCAGATGGGTGTCCAAATCTTTGTGATGAATATGCCGCAATAGATTCGCGGATAAAAGTAATACACAAAAAAAACGGAGGTTTGGTTTCGGCAAGAAAGGCTGGTTTGTACTATTCAACGGGAAAGTATGTTACCTTTGTTGATGGAGATGATTGGCTTGATCTGACCTATATTGACAAATGCAACGATATAATTAACAAATATCAGCCAGATGTTGTTTCATTGAATGCCTGGTTTTTTGCAACAGAAACAGAGGTTAGGTTAAGTACAGTAGGAAATAACTATGAAGGCGTATATAAAAGACAACGTCTTGAGAATCTTGTGTATCCCAATATTTTATATTCTGCTCCCTTTTATAATTTTGGAATAGCACCATCACTTTGCACAAAAATCATTCGACGCGAGCTTCTTGAGCAATACATGTCTAATGTTCCTGAAAACATTCGCATGGGCGAAGACTTAGTGGTATCGTTACCATGTATACTGAAAGCCAATACCGTTTATTTCAGTAATACTTGCGGCTACTATTACAGACAAAATCCAACATCAATAACGCATACATTCGATCCGATGGCACCTGAAAGAGTTGATTCTTTGATAAGAACACTAGAGAAAGAACTAAAATGTTATGGAAACGAATATCATATGCAAGATCAAATTGCTATGTATGCTGTTTACATTACAGAGTTTACTATTGTGTCGCTTATAAAAGGAAGCCGTGATTTAAAAAAAGATCTTTGTCATTTGGAAATTCTCTGGAATAACGCTACTGTAAAACGTGGAGAGAAACTTAAACTTCCTTTCAGGACAAGGGTGTTGTTTGCCATAGCGAAAACAAAGCAAGTTTGGTTGATAAAACTTATCCATCGGCTTAAATATGGAAAGGAGTTAGATTGTGTCAAAGAGCAGAACGCAAAACGCTAAATTGAATATTGTTTTTGCTATAACGCTTCAAATCGTTACTTTTTTCCGTGGATTGATTTTACCTCGTATTATAATTCCGGCGTATGGTTCGGATGTGAATGGACTGATTTCTTCCATTACTCAGTTTTTAACATATATATCGTTGCTGGAAGCCGGGGTTGGAAGTATCTTCAGAACTTCACTCTACAAACCGCTTGCGAACGGCGATATAGATGGCGTATCGGGTATTATCAATGAACAAAAACGTTTTTATAGAAAAATCGGATTCATTTTCGTCTTTTATGTGATAGCGTTATGTTTTGTATATCCGTTGATTGCAAAAACTGAAATTGATAAGTTTTATATCGTTACCTGCATTTTAATATTAAGTATAAGCACGTTTGCTGAGTATTTTATTTCTTTGCCGTATGTGTCTTTGCTTTCTGCAGATCAAAAGGTAAGGATTAGTTACATTGTCAGTATTATTTATACGATTGTAAACATATTTGTTGCACTGTTTTGGGTTGCTCTAAAGGCTGATCTACGCTTCATATATTTGTCAATGTGCATCATTGGATTGTTGCGTCCACTTTTTTATATATTATATGTGAAGAAGCATTATGCCTTAAATAAAAAAGCTCCTTGCAACAAGGAAGCTTTGAACCAACGATGGAACGGTATCGTCCATCATTTTGCTTTTTACATACATACAAATACCGATTCTACGATCTTGACATTATGTATCAGTACGGCAGCGGTTTCCGTATACAATGTATATAATGCAATTGTATGCGGGATTTATGGTGTTGTTTTATCTGTTTCCAATAGCATTGCGGCAGGACTTGGTAATTTATTGGTAACCGGAGATAAAGAGCCGATTAATCGTACAGTTGATTCATTTGAATTAGTACAAGGCGGATTGACAACAGTGTTGTATACAATTACTGCTTTAACGCTAATTCCGTTTGTGCGAATTTATACTGCACAAATGACAGATATGCAATATATTCAGCCGCTATTCGGATATATTATGGTCGCTGCAGGAGCAATCTATTGCTTTCGCTGCATTTATAGTACAATATCTTTGAACGCTAACAAATATAAAGAAACACAATTGGGCGCAGTTTTGGAGTGTGTTGTCAATTTGGTGCTTTCATTAGTATTGGTGCTTGTTGCGAATATGGGGTTAGTCGGTATTGCAATCGGAACGGCAATGGGCATGTTGGTTCGATATATTTTTGATATTTGTTTCCTTTCGAAAAATGTTTTGAATAGATCAGTATTTATGGCACTCAAGATGTTGTTTGTTAGTGTGCTAATTGCTGTTTTGTCTATTGCGATATGCCGCGTTGTGTTACCTTATGATGCAATTGATTCCATGATCCGTTGGTTGTTGATTGCTCTTGCAACAGCGAGTATTACTGCTTTTGTTGCGATTATGATGTATATGATTTTTTATCGTAATACGGTTAAGGTTTTGTTACAAAAAATATTGAGAAAGGAGAACTGAGCATGACGAAAGATGATTCGGATATGATTGAGATTACAGAAACAGAGGATATTCAAAAACTTCTTCTGGGCTTGTTGAAAGGATTCCATAACATATGCGAAAGATATAATTTATATTATGTAGTTTTCGGTGGAACAATGTTGGGGGCTGTACGGCATCAAGGAATGATACCGTGGGACGATGATATTGATGTTTGTATGCCTCGTAAGGATTATGAAAAATTCTGTGAAATTGTAGATACACAATATTCTGAGATATACACAATCCTAAATTATCCAAAAGAAGATTATATATATGATTATGCGAAATTTTGTTTGAATGATTCTATTTTGACTGAAACGGAAATCAGAAAAAAGTTTTCAAAATTAAAGCTCTACATCGACATTTTCCCTGTTGACGGTTATCCGCCTTGTGAAGAAGAGAAAGAGCATTTCGACAAACTAAGGTTTTATCATAAAGCCAGATGTTACGCTTGTTATCGTGCAATGGCTTCTAAAACATGGTGGAAAAAGCCATATGTCATAATTAGATACTTATCGTATTTGCCGTATAGAATAATCGGGTATAGGCATTTTCAAAAGAAACTAATCAAAGAAAGGCAGAGATATAAACTTGAAGATTGCGAATACGTTTCAATGCAAGGTGCCGGTTGGAATGAAAAAGGCAAACTGCTGAAAGAAACATTCTTGAATCGGAGGCTGTATGACTTTGATGGTATACAAGTATGGGGAATTACAGACTATGACGAGCATCTGAAGAGGCTTTATGGTGATTACATGACTCCGCCTCCGGAAGAAAAGCAAGTCTCGAATCATTCATATAAACTGTATGTAAAAAAAGGAGTATCTTTATGAAAGAAGAGAAATATATAATTGGCTATACAACAGGGGTATATGACTTATTCCATGTCGGGCATTTGAATTTATTTAAAAATGCAAAAGGAATGTGTGATAAACTTGTTGTAGGAGTAACAGTCGATGAACTCGTGTCATATAAGGGAAAGCAGGCAATGATTCCTTTTGAGGATAGAATTGAATTGGTTCGTTCTTGTAAGTACGTTGATGCTGCTGTTCCTCAGTATGATATGGATAAGCTTACGGCTTGCAAAAAGCTTGGTGCTACATATCTATTTGTTGGAGATGACTGGTATGGTACAGAGAAGTGGAAAAAATACGAAGAAGAATTTGAAAAAGAAGGAATAAAGATAATCTATTTTCCTTATACAAAAGGGATTTCTTCTACAAAAATAACAGAAGCGTTAAATAGAGTTCGTAAAGATAATCTTGAAGATTTAAAATAAGAAGAGGTAAAACAATGATAGATAAAAATTACTGTATGAGTTCTTATATGGCGTTTAGATTTATAGAAAGAGATGATTTTGATTTCTATTCAGGAATGCATCATAAGAATATACAACCGATTCAAGAAAATACAAAAATACTAGTACATACAGCTAACGATATTGATTGTGCAATAAAGTCACAAATGGATCGTTTCTATGGAAAGAAAAAAGGTATTATGCTTTCAGGCGGTATGGATTCCGCGATAGTTGCATCATATATGAAAGGATGCGATGCTTATACATTTCGATTTCTTGATGGTGAATTTAAAAGTGATGAGTTGAAGCGTGCAGAATATTACGCACATTATTATGGATTAAAATTGCATTATGTAGATATCTCTTGGAATACAGTAATTAACCATTTAGATGCCGTTATGACTGCTAAATGCGCGCCTGTTCATTCTATTGAACCACAAATTTTGCAAGCTGCACTGCAAGCAAAAAATGATGGAATAGAAATTATGTTTGTTGGCGAAAGTTCAGATCTCGTTTTTGGTGGAATGGATCAACTTCTGAGTAAAGATTGGACACTGGAAGAATTCAAAAAAAGATATATATTTACAGATCCGTTTGAGGTTTTGGAAAATCCAATATCAGTTGATGACGTTTTCGAAAGGTATCGTAAGGACGGGGATAAAATTGATTTCTTATCTTTTATGGACGACATTTTTTCAGTGGAATCATCTAGTTCGTATATGAATGCATTTGCTGTCGCTAATATGGAATATTACGATCCGTATGCAAGATTAAAAATGGCAGAACCGCTTGATTTGTATCGTGTTAGACACGGAGAACCTAAGTATTTAATAAGAGAACTGATGCATAATAAATACCCGCAAATTCCTGTTCCGAATAAAGTTCCTATGCCAAGACCTGTCGACGAATATTTTAAAAACTGGAAAGGTCCGACGAGACCTGAGTTTAAGAAAAATCTTGATATAAAGAGCTTTACAGGCAACCAGAAGTGGCAATTATATTGCCTTGAAAGATTTTTAAATATGTGTGAATAAAAGATATAGTGTGATGAGTAATGTGGCGCAAACGGTTATTGATTGTATAAGATTTGAAATTTGTAGGCAAAATGAAAGAATTGTTTTGCCGGAAATTTCCTTGCAATTTTTGATAGAGTTATATAAGCTTTCGAAGGCGCACGATGTGGCGCACCTTATCGGCGACGCGCTGAATAGAAGCGGCGTTTTCGAAAGACTGCCAGACGATATACAGGAAAACGAGCGGGCGGCGATAGCGAAAGTTAAAGATAAATTCGATAAGCAGATTTTTACGGCGGTGTATCGCTATGAAAATATCAATTACGAGCTGGAACGACTGAAAGAAATGTTGGAAGAAGCGAAAATAGCGTATATTCCGCTGAAAGGTTCAGTGATTCGCAAGTATTATCCGGAGCCGTGGATGCGGACGAGTTGTGACATCGATATTTTCGTATACGAAAAAGACCTTGAAAATGCGATATCGGTGCTTGTTGAAAAACGTGGAGCGACACTTGAAGAAAAAGGTTCTCATGATGTCGGTTTAATTTTAAACGGTGTACATATCCAATTGCATTATTCACTTATCGAAAGTGATATTGTTGGGAAAGCAGATATTCCGCTTCAAAATGTGTGGAATTATGCACAACAGATAGAACAGACATGTCAATACACTTTAAGTGACGAGATGTTTTATTATTATCACATAGCACATATGGCAAAACACTTTATTCACGGTGGTTGTGGAATAAGACCGTTTATCGATTTGTGGCTATATAATCGTGTAAATTCCGACAATAAAGATAAGAGAAACAAGTTATTATCAGATGGCGGACTTTTAAAATTTGCGGGGGAAGCGGCTAAGTTGTCCGCTGTATGGTTTAATAATGAAGAACCTGATGCTACCACGTTGGATATGGAAAATTATATTTTGCAAGGTGGCGTATACGGAACATTGGAACAGCACCTTGCGATGTCGCAAAATAAGAAAGGCGGAAAATTCAAACATTTGATGAGCCGCATATTTCTTACATATAAAGAAATGTCGATATATTACCCATCGCTTAAGAAATATCCGATACTGTTTCCTTTTTATCAAGTGCGAAGATGGTTTAGGATATTATTTTGCGGAGGCAAAAAAGCCGCAATGAATGAAATTAAACTCAATCAAGGTCTTTCGGAAGAGAAGAAACAAGCGGCAAAAAGACTAATTGATGAGTTGGATTTGTAAAATGGATTATTCTTTTGTGTGAAATTAACCTTTTGTTTCTGTTTTGCCTGCAACCTACTTCCAAAATCTTGTTTATTGTGGTATAATATAATCGAATGGGGTGGCGAATTATGGTGGGAAACGGCGAACAAAAAATCAAACTGCTAATACTGTGGAATATTTTGCAAAAAAATACGGACGAATCGCATGCGTTGAATGCTGATGAGATTCGTGAAAAACTTGAAACATACGGCATAAACGTAATTCGTCGAGTTGTAGCCAATGATATAGCAACATTGAACGAATACGGCTATGAAGTCCTTTCGTACAAAAAGAAATACCATTACTATTATGTAGTCAATCGGTCGTTTGAAACGGCAGAAGTGGTTATGCTTGCGGATGTTATCAATGCGTCAAAACTTCCTGTTGCACAAAAGAAAGCACTTGTTGGCAGACTTGCGGAAACGCTTTGTACTCACCAAGCGGAAAGCATTTCAAAGCACATTATTTCGTTTGAGAAAAGCAGAAAGGGGAGCAGTTCTCTGATATACAACGTGGACTCAATAGAAAGAGCTATCAACGAGAACAAGCAAATATCGTTCCTTTACTTCAATTACGACGAAAAGCATAAAAAAGTTTATCGGAAGAACGGCAATCGTTATACCGTAAGCCCTGCGTTTATGGTATGGGACAAGGACAATTATTATTTGTTGTGTTTCTCGAAAGGACACGACGATCTTGTTACATATCGGCTTGATAAAATGGACGACGTAAAGGTGGACGAAACCGAGCGTGAGTCGCACCCCGAATATGAAAAGTTCAACACCGACGAATACAGAAAGCAAGTGTTCTCTATGTTTGGAGGGGAGCTTTGCAACGTAACGCTGTTGTTCGAGCCGAGCATACTTTCGGATATGTTTGACAGGTTCGGCGACGATATACGGATTCGCAAAGTAGATGATAACTCATATTCCGTTGATGTAAGCGTTCAAGTGTCCAAAACACTTTTCGCGTGGATTGTCGGAACGCAAGGCAAAGTGAAAATCAGATCTCCAAAAAAAGTATTGGATGAATTTAATAGTTTCGTTATGAAAATCAAGGAAGAATACTAATCAAATATTAACAAATCGTAGCTCTCGCTGTTGCGGGAGCATATTTTTTTATCTGCTCACAAAAAAACTTTTGTAAAAAACCTTCAATGCCAAATATTTGGAATTGAAAATTTGAAATAGATAGTCTTTTGTGATAT
>ULMG01013421.1_pt1 | contig 21849 bp, 15 predicted proteins | sample 1951601 | NCBI WGS metagenome assembly ULMG01 (sample SAMEA4835545, study PRJEB28245) | human gut metagenome | biome: gut microbiome; material: fecal sample | place: Denmark | collected 2008
TTTGTTAGAGTACTGACCATCTGAATACGAGCCTCGGGGAATAGCTCTTCCAACATACAACCCAGGCGCAAGTATTCCTTTTCATCAATGGTGACAATAAGCACCGAATCAGTGGGATTTAATAGTTCTTTGGCAACCAGGAGGCGTACCTGCATCATACTCATCCACTTACTATGACGATATGTATCAGTAGCGTCCACATAGTTATTATTGTATTTCCAATCATGGGCTCCAGAATTGTATGGAGGATCAATATAGATACAGTCCACTTTTCCTCTATGGGTCTTCTCGAGAAGATAAAGAACTTGTAGATTGTCTCCTTCAATTATAAAGTTCCAGGGAAGTGATTCGTCCTTACAAAGTCGACGTTCAGGATCAGCGGTTAAAATGGGGATATTATCTTTCAGTAACTCATCCACTTCTTCGGAATGCTGTTCCCAAACCAGGCCATATTTCTTGTCTCGTATATGATTCTCAATCTCATTGAATGCCTGTATTGAAGCATCATCAGAGTGAGACTCTTTTAAACCTTCCAGGAAGGCAATCATCTGTTCCCTTTTTATTTTTGATAGGTTTGCCATAATTGGTGTATCAGTTCAAATATGCAATACGCGAAACATTCGCAACCAACAAATTTAGCAAATTTAATTCTCTTTACCTGCAAGAAGTTGCAAGAGAGTGACTTTCGGACACTTAAGCAACTTACTAATTGTCGAATTGTGAGGCTTGGCTGTACATTGTGGCAGCAGCCATCACTTCTTCTGTTGAAGGCAGCGAGACTGCGCTACCGTCCTGAGCGGTATACCAGCCCTGCTGGAGGAGAGCCAGCGTGGAGTTGAAGATTTCGATTCGAGATGCGTGTTTGTCCATGACGTTCGGAATTTGTATGCAAAGATACACATTGCCTGTGTCATTTCGTGGTACAAGTTGCAATAATATGCAAGATTTATTGAAAGAATTGTTGGGGAAGCGTTTGAGGAGTCATCATTGTTTCATGCACCTTACAAGTACTGGCTGACTTCATTGTCTTAAAACAACAAAATACCAATTCGTCTTGTTTTTATTGTCTATAAACACTAAATTTACCACACCTAAATAACGAAGCAATATGGAAGTCTTGACAAGAAAACACTATGCTGACAAGGTTGATTCATGGATTGGCAAAGGCAATATCATTGTCCTTGTAGGGCCGCGTCGCGTCGGTAAAAGTTATATCCTCAAGGACTTTATCCAAAGACATTCACAGGAAGAGGATATAAATGTAATCTATGTGGATAAGGAGAAGAAGGCATACAAGGACATCAAGACCCAGGACGACCTTGACAATTATATCGAGGGCCTTTTTCATCCGGGCAAGCATAATGTCATTCTTGTTGACGAAATTCAGCAGATTGAAAAATTCGAGAAGAGCATTTGCAGCTGGTACACCGAAGACAACACCGACGTGATTATTACCGGCAGCAATTCAAAAATGCTGTCAGGAGATCTTTCCACATTGTTGGCTGGCAGATACGTCGAAATCCGTGTCAATCCATTGTCATATCAGGAATTCCTTGAGTTCCATAGTTTGCGGGACAGCGATGAATCATTGATGAAGTATCTGAATTATGGCGGCCTCCCCGGGCTTCGCAGGATAGGACTGGATAGTGACGAGCAGGTGTGGTCATATCACTCAAGTGTATTCAACACCATAATACTCAAGGATATCATCGAGCGTCACGACATCCGCAATGTTCCTTTCTTGAACAATCTTATTGCATTCTATGCTGATACTACGGGAAAACTGACATCAGCCAACAGTATTTCCAAGTACATGAAATCGCTAGGAGAGAACGTATCAAGCAATATAGTGCTCTTATATAGGAGTTTCTATGAGGAAGCATATCTGCTGAATGCAGTTTCACGTTATGACATTCACGGAAAGAGAATTCTGGAATCCACTGAAAAAGTCTACTGGGATGACTTGGGACTTAGAAATCTCAAGGCGGAAGGAGAAATGGACTCATACATTGAGAAGGCAATTGAGAATGCCGTGTATAAACATCTGTGCTTTTTAGGGTACGATGTTCATGTAGGCATCCTCGGTGCAGGAGAAGTCGATTTTGTCTGCACAAAACCCGGTGAGACAGCTTATGTGCAAGTTACTTACCTGATGGGCGAGCAGGCCACTCGGGACAGAGAGTTCGGTCCATTGGAAAGAATCCGTGACAATCATCCGAAATATGTAATCAGCGCTACTCCGTTACTAACTTCAAGGAATGAGAATGGCATCAAACATATTTCATTGAGAGAATTTCTTGACAAAGGTCTCTGAAGATGGCAAAGATTATATTTTCATCGTTATAGTAGAGCAGTTCCGATTTTTTCGTAGATCTGGGGATACGTTGGTAAACTTAGAAGATCGATAATCATTACAGATGAAAACCAGAAACATTCTTATCCTATGCACGGCATTTCTCGTGAGCATGCCAAGTGCTGAAGCCCAGTCATTTAAAGACGGTCTCAAAAGCCTCGGAGACAAAATCGGCAAACAAATCGTAAAGACGACCCAGTCTGTCAAGAACCAGACAACCGGCAGCAAGCCGACCAGCGACAACCGCCTCCATGCGCGTTTATTGCCACGCCATCAGTATCTTTCCACAACTCTCCGGGCCTGAACTCCGTAATCTTAGCGGAGGGACGATGGTCGCCATCCGTCGTCATTGAAATCACATTGCCATTAGCAGAATAGAGAAATGCGGAGAATAGGGCCGTCGCGCAAAATAGGATGTGTCTAATTTTCATTTGAAGCAAATCTAGCAGCAATTACTCTGCATGAAACGATGCAATCCACTCGAACATCGAAGCCGGAAAATCCTGCCATTGGCCCCAATGATGACCACCTGTCTCATGCGGTATCTCCTTGACGGGAACGCCTGCTTTCCTCAGAGCCTCGCAATATGCGTGGCTATTTTCGTTCGGCTTCACAATATCATCATCGATAGAATATGCGACGTACGCCGGAGGTGTGGCCGAAGTCACGAGCTTTTCAACTGAATATGTATCAATCAGTTCCTGCGAAGGATACGCTGTTCCGAGAAACATTGTCATCGAACCGGTGTGAGTCTTGCCCGGATCCATTGATATGACTGGGTAGCAGTCAATCTGAAAATCTATTTTCTTTGGATACATAGCCGACATAAGTGCAGCCAGATAGCCTCCCGCAGACTCGCCCATCACCCCGAGTTTCGAATATCCGCCGAGCATAGCCTTTCCCGTAAGCATCATTTCGATGGCGTTCTCACAGTCGGTCATTGTCCTCCGGCGGTCGCGATTCGGCAAGCGGTACATGACGATCGCAAGAGTAATACCCTTTCCTTTGCAGTAATCGACAATCTGGCTTATACAGCCGGGAGTATGATTAGCGAATCCGCCTCCAGGAAAATAGACAATGCAGTCGGTGTTGTCCTTAGCATCGGAATAGTAGATGTCGGCATATCCATCGGCCGATGGAAGCACAGCCCTCACACATTCATCCGAACCGCCCAAGGCCGGAACGACTACATAGGTATAGTCCAGTAACTTCATCGCCGGGTTGTTCGATTCGAGTTTTAGAGGAAGGAGAAAAGCCTTTGCGGAAGACAGTTTGCGCAGCTTTTTCTGGTCAATGCGGACAACTATCTCTCCGGAAGTCTCCATTTTCCTGACCACTACCGTCCCTATGCTGTAGCAATCTTCCGGCATCATCACGACGGACGCGCCATTTTCATTCTCGTACGCCGCAAGTGCCTTAGGATAAGCCTTGGCAGTAAATGCCACATCCTCAAGAACCGATGCTTGAGAATATTTGCCGTCAAGAACATTGAACGTCAAAGTTACCTCGTCCGCCAGCGTAAGTATCTTACGGGCAGTCATCACAGCAGTCCTCTCACCGTTATCCTCCACTGCCGCATGACTACAGCAAACAGCCAAGGCCAGCAGAATCACTGCCGGGAGAACAAACAATCTTTTCATTTTCAATTTTTCTCAGAGGTGTGAGAAACCTTCAGGCAGTCCAAGGCCACCTTCGATGATGTCACGCCTGATATGCGAACATCATTCTCCCCTTTGAGGAACTCCACATCGAACGGAATCTCCACGAATGCGGAATCCGTCGTGGCAACCGATGCGTGATGCGCCTTTCCGTTCACAACCAAATCAAAATCAACAGCTTCCGGCGAGGAAAACCGAACGGAGATTCTGTATTTCCCGTCCTTGAGGCTGAAGACGTCTGCCCATTCGAGATAATTCGTCGGGGAGTTTCCGAGGTTCGTCGCCACGGCGCGTCCGGAAGCCCCCTCGACAGGGATGTACTTCACGCCCGTCCCGCGTATTGCGGTAAAGTCCGGACAATAGCCCCACTCCGCCTCATAGAGGACAGGTTCAATCCGCTCACCCTCTACCTTAAGAATCTTCGCTGTGTGAGGCTGAAGTGTCATCTCTATGACTCTGCACGACGCAAGGTCGGATCGCAGGTTGAGGTCGCGCAACTTCATCTCCCCGGCGAACTCCAGCACGTCGGCCGGCACGCTGAACGAGGCAGCCGAGTCCGAAGGGTTATAGAGCGCGACGGCCCTCGCACCTCCGTGGCGACGCAGGATATCCTTCGCGAAGACATATGTCTCACCTTCGTGCTGGACCACATGGGCCTGAAGCCCGAGCTGGTCCTGATTCACGGCAATCAACTCCGGGTTGGTGATTATCCGCATAGTCTCCTCCGGAATGTACTCTATGTCACAGCCCAGAAGCAGCGGTGAGCTCATTATGCACCACATCCCGAAATGCGCCTCCTCCTCGGCATAGCTAAGTCCGAGCCCGTCCTCCCAGAACGGAGAAGGCTTGATGTTGTAGCCTACCGCGAGCATATCCATGTCGTTGTAGTGCCCGTCATGCGCATAAGCTGACAGATAGAGATTTTTCTCCACGATGTGCCGGACCGAAGACCAGATGGGACGTATGTCCTCCGAAATCCGCCAAGAGTCTGCAATCTTCTCAACCCATGTCCCCGGATAATCCCAGCGGCATACATTGATGTCGATGTGCCTGCCAGCCACACTGTCAATCACCTGACGGATTTCCTCATAGCGGTCCCTTTCCTCAAGACGGCGATGAATGCCACCGCAGTAGTCAATCTTGATGAAGTCGAAGTTCCAGTTGTTGAAATACTGGTCAGCGTCCTGAACATCGTGCATCCAGAGACCCGCACCAATTCCGTTCAGGTCCTTGTTGTAGCTCGACCCGCAGGTGTTGTCTCCGGCGTCGGAATAGATTCCGGCCTTCAGACCGAGAGAGTGGATGTGGTCGGAGATGGAGCGCATCTGCGCTGAGCCACCCGGAAACCTCTGCGGATGCGGAATCATATAACCACGCTGGTCGCGGTAGCCGAAAAATCCGTCATCGATGTTGACGTTTCCGTAACCGGCGTCCTTAAGTCCACGTTTGACGATAAGGTCGGCCTGATGCATGATTATGGAGTCGGAAATATCGACCATATAGGCATTCCACGAGCTCCAGCCCATAAGAGGAGGCTTCACTGCCTGCGGCTGACGAGAGGTGCATGACACGATGAGTGCGAAGACGAGGAAAATGGGATATATTTTCTTCATATATTCTTGATATTCAGCTCATTCTCGACAAGAGAGATGATTCGATTTACTACTTATAGCTTTTTTCGATGTTCCGGTAAGTTTCCTCATCGACATGGATGATGCAGCCGTGGCGGCTGTCTTTCGGAGGATAGAAGCTAGTCGCATCCTTCCACGGTGCGCCCTGAATCGCCAAGGCCTCACGCATCTCATAGACATGCTCGCCATAATTCTCGTAATAGAGCCTAAATTTGCCCTCCGGAGTGCGGATTATAATCGGGGCTTCGCGCCAGTTCGGACTTACGGAAGGCCCGGGGTTGGAGTAAGGGCCGAGCAGATTGTCCGACGAGGCAATCCTTATGGACTTGTGGGTTTTAGGAGCCTTGTCCTCCCAGCGTTCATCCTTCACAATGGCATAATACTTACCGTTGAACTTTCTGATTATCACATCAATGAGTGCGATGTCGGAATCAGCACCGGTAAAATAAATCGGGGCAAGGTCACCGCCATCCTGGGCCGCGAAGAGGCGTTTCGGCCTCGTAAAATTCACGAAATCCCCGGTCAGAATATAGCAGGTCTTCATGGTCTCCCAATTTTTTCTATCGTACATGGCACGCTCTTCATCGGTCTTAGCCTCCTGCCTTTTCCTGTAATACTCGCCGGCATGCCAAGTGATGATGAACTGGTGACTGGCCTCATCATAGAACATTTTCGGCGCTCCCACGAACGGGATCTCATTATATACGCCGAGATGATCCACGACAAACTTCTCACCGTCGAGAACTTTACTCTTCCATACGACGAGGTCTGTCGTGTGCCAGAGCACCAACGACTCTTTCGACGATCCACGCACCACTCCTATCATATACCACCTTCTATCAGCCTTCCCGAACACGTCCGGTCCCTCGCAGATGTCAGGATGGCCAAAATAGCTCTCAAGAATAACCTTACCACCATTCAGCGTCTTCCAACTGAGCCCGTCACGGGAAATCGAGTAGAACAGCGAGCCGTAGTTCGCGTTCGTCATGTGCGCGAAGAGATAGCCACCCTGCCCTTCCTCTACGGAAGGCTTGTCCACCGGTTTGATATTGCCGGAGCCATCATTTTCTCTCGTGCAGCCGGCAAGAAGAACCGTTCCTCCAGCGGCAATAGCAAGGTGCAGTGCCACTGAGCACAAGAGTACCTTACCTAAAAATGTTCTTATAATCTTCATTGTATGTTTACTTCTTTTGCATTATTCCACATCAGCGGTATTCCCTTGCACAATGCCATCGACATAAATCTCAGCGATTTCGCAAGGAGTGTTGCCGCGGTAGCCCCTAGTCGGGCGAATCTTCAGATAGCGTCCTGTCCTATCGGCCTTGCTTACAGTCTCCGGAACGTCGTACCAGAATATTCCGTTTTCCTTAGGAATCTCAGTCGCTGTCAGGACAAGCTTCCAGTCATTGCCTTCGTTAGCTGTGTTGTAGTTCTCAAGAGTTCCTTTTTCATGTGCGCTCTTGAAATTCCATACAGTTCCGACATAAAACTCACAGTTACGGAGATCTTGGTTGTAAGGCCAGTCAAGAGGAGACTTTCCGATGCCGACACGCCCGATTTCAATATCTTTCTTGAAATCAAACACAAAAACAATATTAGGGATGTCGCGATGCCTGTCCTCGCCGATAAGAACAGTCCAATCAATATTGCTCCACTGATAATTATAATCATCCTCTCCCGCACCGACAAGAGGACAATTCCACGGATTAACCCATTCGGAGGACAAGTCACCGTCATACATCTTCTCCGGACGCATGCTCATTTTCGAATAGTAACTGTTCACGAACTTCACACCCCAGTTCGCCCTGTCAACAGTCTCCATCACAACCCTTGTAGCCTTCGCAAGATTGAGGCCGAGAGGATATATCCCATTGCGATCAAATGTCCTTGCAGTAGAGAGATTAAACACATAATAGGCCTTGTCCGTCCTAACCTTCACCTTTCCGGTGTATGTTCCAGGAGCCACGACCATCCTCACAGAGCCGGAATTGTCCTTGTCCGCGCCCACCACGGCGTCAGACTCCGTCCTCGCCACATTTGTCAGAGGCGCGGCGAAATCGCCTTCAGCCCTCGCGGAGGTGAGATCAATGGCAAGCGTCTTCTCATCATCTGGGTTGACATTCTGCACATTTATTTTGAATTCGCCGACGATGTTCTTGTCCGCCTCGAAAATCACATCCCGGACAATCTCGTTCTGATATTTTCCATCTGTCGAAAATACCCGGAAATCAAGCAGTGCACCGAGATTGAGGAACTTCACCTCTTGGAGCTTATTGTCCTCCCTCACAAGCATATCCTTTGTAAAAGTGAAAGGCACGCTCACCATCGGCATCGCAGCTCCGTCAAACTTGCCTCCCTTATGGGTCTGCACAAGTGGAATTGTTATGCTCTGCATCGGATCAGCATTGACAGGTTCCCGCCGGTCAGCTCCCACATCTATATGGAGTACACGCGGAGATACCACGTATATACGGTCACCGGCCTTCATCTGATGATTTGTAGTAAACCCGAAAATCGGACGTGGCTCGGTTGTCTGTATGGTTGTCCTCTGGGCATCGACAATCTTCCCAGCTTGTTCCAGCGAAAATCCGAGAGTGTCACCTGTTTCAAAAACGAGATGGTCACTGCTCATATCTGACTTAACGGACGGAAGTTCCTCGTTCACTACCGCAAATCTGTATGTATATGACGGATTTTCCTCAATTCCCGCAACCTTCGAGCATGAAACAGCTGTCATGGCTACAATCATTGCAGTGGCGGCAAAAATTATGTTTTTCATGGCTATTTTCTCCTTCAACTAAGTTCATCATACGGGTCTATATAGAAGATTTCGGTTCCGTTAGTCCTATCATAACGGCTGTCCGATGTTGATGTTGCAAATCCTGATTCTGTAAAGACGTACTCCACAACAAGTGTCGGAGGGTAATAATCCCTCCCACAGAGGTTAGATTTTTCTGATTTCATACTCATTTGTTTAGATGTTATTATGTGTTATTCTTCTCAATCAAAGGCACTTCAGTTATTCGGTTTTTTCATTTTACCGGATAGCCATCGATGGCCACAAGCTCGCTGACATAGAACTCGGCGATGTTCACGGCCTTCGGATCAAGATCCGGAAACAGTTCAATCGGACGTATCTTCACATAGCGCCCCTTCACCGCTGTCTGCACATGCGACCAATATTCCTTGACCGGCCGGTCCAGCTCGATGGTAGTGAAAAACTTCCAATCATTTCCTTCATCGAGAGTGTTATAATTGGCGATGGTGCCACCTTCCCGCACGGTCTTAAATTCGAAGGCCGACTCCGCATAAACCTCGCATCTCTTAACCTTCTGCTCCTGAGGTTTGGTCGATTGCAGGATTCCTGCGCCGCCGAGATTGTATTCGCGTCCTAGATCAATCACCATAATGATATTAGGTACCTCACGACTTCCCTGGAACAGAGTAGGAACAATCGAATGCAGGTTCTTGTCGGCAGGGGCATACTCATAGTCATCCCATGACGGATTGGATTTGGCCCCATTCCATTGCGTTCCCCATGTGGTCTCCGGTCTTCCGTCAAAGGCATAAGTGGCAAACCACTGCAAATCAAGCGTTGTCCCATACCAGTGTTCCTGTGAATTGGCATAGAGGAGTTTCCAGTCCTTGCGGTCAACTGGACGGTAAACATACTTCGGATTGGTAACAACAAGATAGCGGACCTCCTCTGAAACTCCGACCGGGAATGAGGCGGCGTCAAACTTTAGCGGAAGAAGATAGGTCTCGTCAGAGTTCAGACCTTCACGGCTCAGATGCAGCCTGCCTTTCACTATTTCCTTTTTGGCTTCGACGTCAATACCGTCAAAAGACCACGATGACTCAGGAAGCAGTTTGTAGGAAGTGGAATTCTTGCTGTTGTACTCATCCACCAGCGTCTCAAGCCCTACCCTAACAATCTTTCCGACAAAGGTGGAGAGATTGCTTTCGCTGTACTCGACCTTGGCCTCTATGTCACAATCTATCTCCCTCAGAGAAATCTCCTCGCTGATGTCGGAGCGGTCCGGCCAGACGACATTCGGCCCGTTGATGTCAAACTTCCAGAGAATCGTGCTGCTTGAGGTGTTCACAGTGTCAGTTTCACTGCGGAGAACCACCGGAAGCACAAGTGTCTTGCCCTTAGCTTTCAGGGCCTGATGATAAATGTTTTCGGGAGAGAAAGTTATTGGGATATAGCGGCTGCGCGTACTGCCTTCGAGGACAATGTCGTCCCCGCCACTTATCGAATATGACTCCGAAGCAATTATCTCAATGCTACCGCCCTCATACCCGAAAGTCTCACACGCCTTTCCGAGTTCCATAACCTCAATCCTCGCGAATGCGTCGTTGTCGGGGTTGCCACCGCCCTTGAGGACAAGAATCGAGTCCTTATATTCCTTGACGGTGTTTCCGCTGCGCAGCTCCCTCACACCGCTGTTCTTGAGCGAAAGGATGCGGTTGTACTTGTCTGGGAAGAGCTTGTAGTCCTCATTGCAGGAGAGGAGGAGCAGTGCGCATAATGTGGTGATTACTAATAATACTCTTTTCATCGTTGTTATTCGTTTCAATGTTCTCTCATCAATATCCAGGAGCCTGGACCATGTTAGGATTGGAATAGACCTCATTGTTTGAGACCGGCAGCAGGAACATCCTGTCGTTCCAGCTGAACGGCTGGCTTATATCAACCACTTCGTTGAATGAGGCGAAGGACGGGGAGGTCTGGACTGCATTGAGTCCTTTCCAATTGCCGGAGGAAAGCCTCTCGCGTCCCTGAAGATAGCGACGCAGGTCGTAGTAACGGTATCCCTCAAGGTAGCACTCGACAAAGCGCTCGTCCATCACGGCTTGAAGCGCGGTCTTGCCCTTCTCCGCAAGCAGAGCCTCAGTCCACGAGGTTATGCCAGCGCGTTTGCGTACCTTGTTCAGATAAACTAAGGCCTCAGCCTCGTTGCCGCATTGCGCTTCGCACTCAGCGAGCGAAAGATACATCTCCGCAAGGCGGACAATCGGGAAAGGAGTTTTACAGGAGGCGTAGTTGTTGCTCCAGCCCGTACCGGTATACTGGAAGTTCGGATGAACCCACTTCTTGTTGAGCCAGCCCGTCACGACATAGTTTCTCGTGCCCCAGATGGCAGCGTCATAACCGGTCTTCGTGTTGTTCCTCATTTCACAATAGAGAGGATTTCCCGCCGCAATCTTCGTCGAATATTCGTCCCCGTCAAATGATATTGCGGCATAATAGCGCGGCTCGCGGCGAACATTGATCTTCGTTATGTCAGGATTCGTGAGCCCAGCGGAGGTGTGGTACTCCGATTCTGGCCAGAAAGACGGATCGTCTTCGGGAAGGAAGCCGTTCTGAGTGAAGAAATGCTCCACGGTGTAGAGTGTCGGCGAGAGTCCGCCCCAGCCACCTACATTAGCACCAGTATCGTTTCTAAGCACCCAATGAGGAAGAGAGGACATAAAGGTATTGTTGACATCGGTGCCGCCCTGCACTACAAATCCCCAGACAGTCTCTTTGTTACCATCATTCGGAGAGGAGCACATCACATATCTCATGAGTACTACCTGCTTCCGAAAAGCCTCCGCCTCAGCGTCCGAACCAAGCCCCGGAATCACCGGAAGACCGATTTTCTGGTTCTCGCGCAGAGTCTCGGAATCCTCAAGCGAGAACAACTCCGCTCCAGCGGCCTCCGCAGCCTTGACTGCCTCCGCCATGGCGTCGCGTGCCTTTTCCCATTTCTTCCTGTCAAACTCATGACTCACGAGTTCCTTTCCGTAGCCAGGAGTCTCATACGAGATATTCTTCCATGCCCTATCCGGAAAACTTCCGTTCCACAGAGGAGATGCCGCAAGTACGAGCGCCCTCGCCTTCATAGCCTTACACGCGACAGATGTGGCGCGACCGTAAAACGATGAGTTTGTATAACTTATAGGCAGCCCTTCCGCAGCCTCGTCAAACAGGTCACAAATATACTTCACGCAGTGGTCAAAATGCGAACGTCCCGGAAATTCTGACTTAGGCGCATCCGAATCGATGAACTTGTCAACAATCGGAATCGGCCCGAAGAGCGAAAGAAGTCGCAGATGGTAGTAGGCCTTGAGGAACTTGACCTCACAGATGAACTGCTCGCGCATGTTCGGATTGAGCTGTGGATTGTGTTCGTCAATCAGTTTGAGGAAAAGGTTGCAGTAGCCGATTCCGTCATACCATATTTTCCAAACATATCCGTTGTCCCCGTTTATGGAAGACGGAGTTATGGCACCCCACTGTACCCTTGAACCGTAGTTTTCCCATTCCTGAGGGGTTACGTATTCATCGGCACGCATATCGAGGTTTGACGAAAGCTGCATGCTCGCATTATTCTGCGCATAGGAGTAGCAGGAATAGAGCATCTTTGTCGTGGTCGCTTCATCGACCATCATGTCATCGAGATCCGGCTGCTCCGGAGGAACGACATCAAGGTAACGGCAGGAAGCCACGGCAATTACCGCAAACGCGGACAATATTCTTCTTATATTGATTTTCATGACTATGATTTTACAAATTGAACTGCAGGCCGATGTTAAATGTCCGCTGGAGCGGGTAGGAATTGAAGCTGAGCTCCGGATCCCAATACTTGAACTTCGACCACACGGCAAGATTATCTGCACTGAAATAAAGTCTGAACCACTTTAGCCTGTAGCCTATCTCCAGAGTCTTGAAGCGGAGGAAACTACCATTCCTCATCCACCAACTGCTCGGCTGGTTATTGTTGGAAATTTGAGTAGAAAGCGTTCCGAGACGAGGATAGAGGACATTTGAGTTGTCAGCGCCCTCGCTCCAGTGACTGTCCGCAATCCACTTCATCAGGTTGTTGTCATTGGAATCATTCGCGCAGAATGGATACATCCCTGTGAGCATTATGTTTCTCTTCGCGGAACCGTTGAAGAATACATTCACGTCGAGATCCTTCCACTGCACGCTGATTCCGAAGCCGTACTGGATTCTCGGCATATTTCCGTAAGGCGAGAGCATGACCTGATCCTCGGCAGTAATCTTGTTATCACCATTGATGTCCCGGTAGCGGATGTCACCAGGCATGATGGTGCTGCCGAAGATGCTCTGGTCCGGGCTCGCGTCAATCTCCGCCTGGCTTTCGAAGAGCCCGTCAGCGATAAATCCCCTCATCGCGTCAAGCGGCTTTCCAGTCTGTGTCTGCCAAACGTAAGGATAGTCCGGTTCATCTACATAGACATACTTGTTTTTCGAATATGTCCAATTAACCCTCGCGTCTATAAACCAGTCCTTGTTTATCTGTTTGGTCCAATTTGCGCTGAACTCGAAGCCCATATTGTCGACCTTTCCGACGTTCGCCCAAGGAATCGCGTTCTGATAGCCGAGCACCGACGGGAACGATGCCCTCTTCATAAGAATACGGTCGCGTTTGCTACTGAACCAGTCGAATGTGAAGTTGAACTGCTTGAAAAGCTGAAGGTCCACGCCGATGTCAAACTCGGTCGCCCTCTCCCAGCTGGCATTGGAAACCGGATACGAGTTCACCATAGGGCCCTGCTGACTTAAGCCTCCGGTGACACCCGACTCAAAGTTTCCTCCACCATTCATATTGACATTACTGAGATAGAGATAATGAGGCGCGCCGGCGTAGAGCCCGGTCTCGTCGCTTCCGACAAGTCCATATGACGACCTCAGCTTGAAATAGTTCACGACATCGATTATAGGAGTCCAGAATTTCTCGTTGCTCGCCACCCATCCGAGCGACATCGCCGGAAAGAATTCATAGCGCTTACCCGCCTCCAGACGCTCCGTACCATTGTAGCCGAAGTTAAACTCGGCGAGGTAACGATTGTCATAGTCGTAGGTCGCACGGCCGGAAAATCCCTGATTGCGCTGCGGAAGCACGGAGCTGATGTACTGACGCATCATGTACATCGCCATGGCCGTCACATTGTGTTTTCCGAACGAGCGCGCATAGTTGAGCCTCGCATCAAGGTAGAATACATTATCACTATAGCGAGTCACGTCCGATTGCGAGATGTACTCCGTTCCCTCCCGAAGCTTTGTCGTACTATACTGTTCAGGAAACTCCTCCGAGACGCTAGCCATATCGACGGCATAGAAGTACGGGGTGAGGCTCCGGGTGAAATAGTTCTGCGAGTAGTTGTTGAAGTTCACGAGAGCCGTGAGCGAGAGTCCCTCGGTGATGAAGTCGAACTTCTGGTCGAGGTTAAGGGAAACGTTCAGCTTGTTGGCCCTATTTTCCCTATAGGTATTGAGCATATGCGCATACGGGTTCGTGTAGTAGCGTCCCGCAGACATTATCGCTGAGCCGAAACGGATATGCTTGTCTCCCTCCTCGGCAGGGAAAGTCGCGGGGAAAGACACTGGGTTATTCTTGAAAATCTGGTAGAAAATGTCACTGGAGTTGACGTTCGGAGACTTCATGTTTGAAATCTGCGCGTTCATCCTCAGGTCAATCTTCGTATATTGCGTAATCTTGTAGCCGATATTGTTCTGGAATGTGTATGCCCATCGGTTGTAGTTGTTGTCATAGGAATATGCCTTCGGCGTGTTGAGTAGTCCACCGTCATGATTCATCTGAAGGCTCATGTAATATGTCAGCGCTGAACCGCCGCCAGAAATGTTGACATTCGCCCTCTGGCTCATCGTGAACTTCTTGAACATCAGGTCATACCAGTCGACATTCGGATAGACATACGGGTTTATTCCGCTTGCGGTGTTGGCAATCTGCGCCTCGCTGTAACGAGGCGTAGCCGACTGATTTCGGCTCAAGAGCGCCTCATTGTAGGTTTTCATGTAAGTCGGTCCATCGGCATATTCTACCACTCGCACAGGTTGGAGGAAAGATTGCTCGACGGAAGCGTTAACCTTCGCCTTTGTGTTTTCCTTTCCAGACTTTGTCGTGATTATCATGACTCCATTCGCTCCCCTCGCGCCGTAAATCGCCGTGGCCGAAGCATCCTTGAGAATGGAGAAGTTCTCAATCGACTCGGCCGGCAGGTTGTCGAGGTCTGCGGCCGAGATTTCCACGCCGTCGAGAAGGATTAGTGGCGTGGAGCGACCTCCGAATGTGCTTATGCCACGTATGTAGAACTGCGAGGAAGAACCAGGTTCACCACTATTGGTGACGGCTATAACTCCTGAGAGTTTTCCCGCGAGGTTGTTGGTCAAGGAGGAGGACGGTGCCTTGAGAGCATCACCCTTTATAGCGACGATTGAACCTGTCACGGAGACCTTCTTCTGCGTTCCGGCGCCAACGACTATGACTCCTTCAAGTTCATTGGCTGAAGTAAGAGTAATCTCAAGCTCTCCGAGGTTTCCGACACGGAATTCGCGTGGCTGATAACCGACATACGAAACGTCAAGGACCGTGCGGTTGTCACAGCCGTCAATAGTGAACTTTCCGTCAATGTCCGTGATTGCGACATTTTCGGAGCCCTTGACAAGAACCGTTGCCCCGATGAGCGGCGTCCTGTCCACTTCATCAATAACAATTCCCTTCACCGAGCGTTTGTCATCGTCTTTCTTCTGCTCGCCGAAATTTTTCTTGAGCACGATTTCCTTGTCCTGGACACGCCATGTGATTGATGTTCCAGTAAAGAGACTTTCAAGAACCGTCTCTATCGCTCCGGAGACATTAATATTCCGGCTTCCAATTCCTGCAAGGTCAGTAGAATTGTAAAAGAAAGAATAGTCAGTCTCCTTCTGAATCTGTAAGATTGCCTGTTCCACCGTCATTTGTCCTCGCAGACTTACCTGTGCCGCTGTCACAAGGCACGAGGCAAACGATAGAATGGCAACAGCCAGCGCCCTGAGGACGCGGATGTGGTTTGATTTTACTGTCATAATTTTGAGGTTATCAGTAATAATATATTGGATTATTTATGAATCAGGTAGTTATCCCCGCTCTTGTCATAATCAAGATCGAGCATGAAACAGAGTTTGTCCAGCACACTTCCCGGTGTCTCTGAGTGCATTATTTTGCCGTTCACCCGCTGCCCGTTCCCGATTGATGGTCCCGTTGTGACATTAATTGACCAGTTCCAGCGGATAAATTCGACAATGTCTCCAAGCGATGCGTTCTCTATGATATAGTTTCCGTCTTTCCATGAAATCCCATTGAAAAACGGTGCCATGCTGATTGTAGAAGCCTCCGGACTGAAGGCAAGACGGTTTGACGGAGTGAGAGAGACTTTCTGCCCGGTTGTCTCCGCGACGAAATCAACGGCACCAGAATAAAGCGTAACATAAACGATGTCGTCCCCACTCCAGTTCACGGAGAATGAGGTGCCCTTCACTTCGATGTAAGAATCGTACAACTTGACGATGAAGTTCTGTCCACTTTCCTTCTTAGTCACATCAAATACAGCATTTCCGGAGAGTGAGACAACGCGAGAATTCGTCATATCCTCCGGATAGGTGACAGAACTGCCGGCATCAAGCCAGACACGTGAGCCGTCAGGAAGCTCCAGACAGTCGTTCGCCTCAGCCAAGTAGACAATCTGCTGTGGGACAAGTTCTTTCTGCGCGGCATCTCTGTCCGACCAGAGGAACATTCCAAAGGCAGTGAGACAGGCTGCCGTCGCCATAGCACCGGCAAGCCATTTCCATATTGTCCTGTAACGGAATAGACGCCTGTCAATATTCTTCCACACCCGCTTGCCGATAGCCTCGTCAGCAGAGTTTTCCACAGTAGCGGAGTTCCATTGCTTTCTTGTGTATTCGTCGAAATCCATATTATGTCTATCAAGAAGTTGATACAAAACAGACATAAATACACAAAAAGAAAGTGCTGCACCACATCGGAACAGCAGTTTTCAAGAAAAAAATTAAAGATTTATGAATATGAGGAAGAGAGGCAGGTTGGTCTTAAGAAACTTTAGGGCGAGGTTTATATTGCGTTGCACGCCCTTCTCTGTTATTCCCATAACTCCGGCAATCTCCCTTATGGACATTCCGTCACGCCGGCTTAGAACAAAGGCCTCTCTCTGCCTCGGCGGCAATTCCGTGACAAGTCGATCAACGGCCTCACGAAGAAATCCGGCATCAATACCTCCCTCTATGTCATGATAAAACTCCGGGCCGGCTCCGTCGATGAAGTCAGCAAGCGATTCGGCAGTAAAGGAATGCCGCGCACGGTTGAATATGAGATTGCGTGTGACAATGAAAAGGAATCCGTCAAAGTCTTTGCCAGCATCGACCTTTGTCCGGTTCTCCCATAGTCTGATGAACACCTGCTGCACGACTTCTTCTTGTTCATAAGAGTCCTTGATGTACAGTCGCGTGAAAGAAAGCACTTTACGCCAATACCTCTGGTAAAGCGCCTCAAAGGCCACTCGATCCCCATCTCGGAAACGGACTATCTCGTTCTTCTGCACATCAGCCATTGCATTCTTTCTTGATACGGCCGCTAATATAGGCAAAATATTGCATTATAGTATAATGGCTCGTGGAATAAAAAAAAGAGCCCATACTGTTTTCAGAATCTCTTTCATTCAAGTGATTTTAAGAACGATTCGTAATTTGACATATCAATCTTGGTGAGGTTATCGGCTTCTTTCATAGCTGCCAAAGTTTCGTCATTTGGTTCATCAAAGACCGCATCCAATCTGTCAAGTAAATCCGCCCGCAGCCTGAATGCCGTTTGTCTTCTGTTCGATGCCAGACTGGCAAACATCAGATTTTCATTGTTATAGTAGAGCAGTTCCGATTTTTTTCGTAGATTTGGGGATTCGTTGGTAAACTTAGAAGATCGATAATCATTACAAATGAAAACCAGAAACATTCTTATCCTATGCACGGCATTTCTCGTGAGCATGCCAAGTGCTGAAGCCCAGTCATTTAAAGACGGTCTCAAAAGCCTCGGAGACAAAATCGGCAAACAAATCGTAAAGACGACCCAGTCTGTCAAGAACCAGACGACCGGCAGCAAGCCGACCACCAGCAAGCCGACTACACAGAAATCTGCCGCAAGCAAGACGTCCGACAGGGACAAAGCTCTTCAGAAACAGTACGATGCAATGATGGGAAATGTTCCTGAAATGGAAGATGAGGCACCGACCGTGAAACTGCCGGATGAGCACACGGCACTTTTCGCTCCGCTCGGATATCCCGTAGAGGCAGCATACGGAACACTTACGGTAAAGCCAAGCATGCCGCCTCAGAGCCCTGATGCCCAGGTGAACTGGTCCGGAAAACAGCCGAACATCTTCAACTTGAACAATAAGAGTCTGGTGGATGAGTTCCTCCTGCTGGATGACTGCTTCAAAAACGGATATTTCAAGACTCTTACTCCGGCACATGCGCGATATGAAAATGTAGAAGGAGAACTCTATGCACGTGCCAACGAGTTGAACAAACTTGTAGAATTGATGGCAGAAGCCAGAAGCGAGTACGGCAGCGAGTCTCCTCAATGGGTAATAAACGGATTGCACGACAAGATCGCGTCCATTCTCGAGGGCGATAAGTATAAGACTCTCATAAAGAGCTCAATATCACCGTTTTTCACTGTCAAAGGGCTCATCAATGACGAGACGAAGGAGTATTTCCAGAAACATGGCGGATATGAGAACGCGACCAAGGTGACCATGACCAAATGGGATCCGAAACCTGTAAAACAAAGCATCTCCACTTCAGGAACAAGCCAGAGCGGAACCATCGTAAGCGAGAACGCTTCCGGAGCAACCGTTGACATCGGCGGCATCATCTACATAGTCCACGCAAGCAAGGGTTTTGCCTTCGCTTCCGAGGCCGTGAACACCGCTGTCGCAGGCAAGGATATCGTCATGCCTGACTATATCAACTACAAAGGCAAGAGAATCCCTGTCACGGAAATGCGCGGTGATATTTTCTGGGGCAAACCTATAAAATCCATCAAACTGCCGTCAACATTGACAGAAATATCGAACGCCGCACTCAGGGAGACCGACATCAGCGAGATCGTGATTCCAGCATCGGTGAAAATAATTCAGGGTTCAGCCTTTTATGGTTGCAAGAACCTGAAGAAAGTCGTTTTCGAGAGCGACAAGATAGATGAACTGCATGGATGTTTCCAGAACTGTACCAGCCTTCAGAGCATCAAACTCCCTCGTTATGTCGGACTTACAAGTTATGAGATGTTCAGCGGCTGTACAAATCTCACGAGCGTGACTCTGCCTGAGAACCTTACGGAAATCAAAGACGGAACATTTGAGAACTGCACAAAACTCACTACCATAAACATTCCTGCCAGTGTAACCAAAGTCGGCAGTCACGTATTTTCCGACAGCGGTGTGGTTTCCATCGACCTTTCCCACGTTTTGGAAATCGGAGAATTCACATTCGACAATTGCAAGAGCCTCAAGAACTTGAAACTGAATTCCAAACTGAAGGATGACTTTCTTATGGAAATCTACCCGGACATGATGACCTGCCCTTACATGCAGGTCAAATGGGAGAACAACCAGTATGTATATCCTGCAGGACTTGAATTTGTAGATACCGAATAAAAACGACACCCTATGTCTACGAAAGATACAGCTAAATATGTGATTATGACAATGTTGTCAATGGCGGCCATCTTACTGCCGCTGACGACATCAGCACAGGACAAACCGAAAATCAAAAGCATTGACCTGGTCATTCCTGTCCCGAAACCGGGAACGGACCTTTGGGACGCGCGTGAGGTGCAGCCGACTTCGGCGACTACCGAATATGGCGACCTGGCCCCTACCGGAGATATTCAGCTTATGGAGGCGGATTATATCGGCGATTTCGTAGAGAAAGACAGCGGCGAGATGCTGTTCAAGAGCGGATTCGAGTATAAAGCCGTATTCAAGGTGATGATAAATCCGAGCGGAAAATACCAGACTGATTATTATTTCAAGAATAATGACTATGGTATCGACGGCAGCAGAATCAAGATTACCGTCAATGGAAAAGAGGCGAAAGTGAAGCCAAGCGCCCCATATTTCATAGATATAGAGACGAGGGTTTTCGTAGGAGAAGGCGGGGCCGGATCTGACAGAGAAGCCGCGCTGAACATGAAATCAGATTATGAACTGAACAAAGACTCTTACCGCAGGTCACGCAAGGCCTACTCCATCGATGAAGCCAATGCTCTCAGCCCTGATATCAATCCTTGGCCGCTGATTGTCATCAACGATTCGTATGCCCCGCGATTCTATGCCAACATAGAAGGAGAATTCAAGGGACAGAAGACCATGCGCGTGACAAAGATTATAGTAGATACTGACAATGATTTCATCCAAGATTGCGCAGCAGGTGATGTAAACAACTCCATACAAGGAACTTACAACATCCGCGAAGTATGGCTGAGCCAGAAAGTGGACGCTACGGAATTCATCAGAACCATCTGTAGTGCCTATCAAGGTGACAGGGATCATTCAACACAGATTTACCATCCGTATCACAGCTACCTGTGCCAGAATAAAAGGGCAACGATATTCATTCCGGAATCGGAAGCCGACAATGTAATGAAAATGGTTTCCTGGAAAACTTGGTCATACCCTATATTGTTCACGATAAAGACATATCAGGGTGACGTATTCTCTGCTCAGAAAGCCGGAGCCGATGCCGCAAAACCTTTCTGCACGCATCATGTATTCACGGAAAAAGTAGCGGGCCCTGACAACATTTACAAGGATTATTCATGCAAGAATTTCACGTCGTACTATTATTCATGCAAATACTGCGGAAAATGCGAGCATAACCCTGCTCATACCTTCGAGATAAAATATTCCGACTTCGATTATCCGCTGCACATATTCGAACAGCCTTTGGCCAATGACCAGGCATATATAGGCAAAAACTCGGCCGGACAACACGTATGGTGGTACAGCTGCATCTGGTGCGGCATGTCAGAAGGATATGAACAGAAGCACTTTACAAAAGTCGCATGGAAAGCGACCGGAACTGAAATGAACTATGAAGACTTCAGGAAGGCCATGGCCGAACAGGCGGAAGGTTTCGAAACTGAGGCAAGACTTACCACTACAACGCAACCGGGAACGTTCATCCTACCGTACAAGTCAGACGCCAAGATGAGCGCTGCTTTCCAGAGTTCCGTAAACTTCGCATTGTGCGATGACCTTTTGGATGATGAAGTACTCGGAAAAGACTACACCGTACAGGCGACATTGATCCAGATAAAATCCCTCGCGGTACGCCTGGTAGAGGAACTTCTCGACCGCGAAATCAAGCTCGGCAAGAAACAGTCCGGCGACAAGTTTGCGGCGAAATGCGCTGCACTTGGAATCAACGAAATCCCTTCGGCATCAGCTTCGGACAGCGACAAGGCCACCCGTCAGGATGTGGCTGCAATCCTCTACAAGGCATTGCGTTACATCGAAAACCAGGGTGCCTACGCCTACACTGAATTCGATAATGGACTGGACAAATACATTGACAAAAAAGAAATCAACCCAAGTGCTGAAGAAGCCATGAGTTTCATGGAGGCACTGGGACTGATTAAAGGCAAGACGGCCACAACCATCTGCCCTAAGGAAATCTGCTCCATCGAACAAGCTATCGACGTAGCGGAAAAATGCACACATGCACATCAGCTCGGCTGGTATCAGGTAAGAGCATGGGGAGAAGGAGCCGGACGCGACTTTAAAGGTAGCGTTTACACAGGCCCGTCCGAAGGCTATTCGACATTCCAGACTTACGCTCCGGGTGAAAGAGTGTGGGTTACAGGTCCGCGCATCGGCGGCATGTGGGAATTCCTCCCTATCGTGGACAGATATACCGGCAAAACAGTATATGTGAAAGCCGAATGGTACACCCCTGTAAGAAAACACGTATTCACCTCGAAGAAGACCGTCAAGACCATAGAGTTCAAGGACTACTGGGACGGAACCGGCATGTGGACAAACTAATGGCGGAATAAAGAACGGCGGGGGCGAAAAACCACGTTGTGCACCCGTGAAGTTCAATCTGAAGGACGACGGGGGCAAAAACCCACGATTCGCACCCGTGAAGAACAATCTAAAGGACGACGTGTACGAAAAGGCTTGATTTGCCCCCGTGAATCTCGGGATCTCCACAGGCACAGGCGCGCTGTAACTCAACTTGTTTTCGTGAGGCGTACAAGGCGAGCATCACTATGATTGTGTAAGCCGGACAGCGGCATAGCCCGCTTATCTCAATCCCCCTAACCTTGTTGTTTTA
>ULMG01031666.1_pt1 | contig 21799 bp, 21 predicted proteins | sample 1951601 | NCBI WGS metagenome assembly ULMG01 (sample SAMEA4835545, study PRJEB28245) | human gut metagenome | biome: gut microbiome; material: fecal sample | place: Denmark | collected 2008
TGTCTCATGACATTTAATACTATATCATTTATTGGTACTACTTGTCAAGAGTTTTAGAAAAACTTTTTCTATTTTTTTACATTTTATCAGTTATCTCTTTAATCTTTTGATTAATCCATTCATCAAGATTATCCTTAAGTGGTTTAAACCCACTTTTTGTTTCAGCCATTCTTTTAAGCCTTGTTCCATCTTTTTTATAATCGATATCTTTTATGCTAAGTTTAAGTTCTTTATCATCATCATTTACATCCACTACTTCAGCATAAACCGTATCACCAACTTTTAGATAATCATTAACATTTTTTACATAACCATAAGATATTTCGGATATATGAATTAATCCATCATAATTATCATCTTCAGTGTTAACAAAAGCTCCATATTTTTGTACTCCAGTAACAGTAACTTTTATCACATCTTTTTTCTTTAAATCTTTCATAGTATCTTCCTCACATCTAATATTATACCATTTTTTTGCTTTCTTTAAAATATTTCTTGTACTTTTTCTAAAAAAAATATATAATATTTATTGGGTGAGAAGAATGAAAAATAAAGAAATTGAAAAAAAAATAAATGAAGTATTAAATAAAATTAGACCATATTTAGAAAATGATGGTGGTTCAGTAAAATTTAATAGATATGAAAATGGAGTTGTATATGTAACATTAGTTGGAGCCTGTGCAGGTTGCCCAATGGCTGCTTCAACATTAGAAGACGGAATAGAGACCGCTTTAATAAATGAAATACCAGAAGTAATTAAAGTTGTAAACGAAAATTAATATAAACAAAATTTTATACTTTATTAAACTGTATAAAAAGTCAATTCTCAAAATAGACTTTTTATACAGTTTTTATTTTTATCCTACTTTAATTATAATTCTTATCTTCTTATATACTTATAATAATAACTAGAATTACTTTTAAGTTCTTTATTAAATTCATCAATACCCATTTCCTCTGGAATAGTTTTTTTACCTGAGAAAAGATTAGTACCAAGACCCAACCTATCGCCCTCTATTGTAACACCAAGAGCTCCAAGCGTCGTAGGAAACATATCCATTGTCGTAAATATTCTATTCTTATTATTAACAGGTATTACCCTTGAATTAATAAAAGCATTATAAATCGTTCTCTTATATGTAGAATCAATGTCGTAGAAGTTATCCTGCATTGTTGGATGATCGCCACTAATAATAATTGTCGTATTCTTATAAAAATCCTGTTCTTGTATCCAAGCAATAAATTCTGCTACCATACTATCTGAACAATAAAAAGAATTAGCATAAGGAATAGAAAATACCGTACTACAACTCTTATCTAAATAACCATCAGTAAAATGTGTATCAGCAGTAAGCATCGTAAAATTAAAAGGTTTATCATTATTAGCTATTTCCATCAAATAATCCTTAGCATACTCAAATAACTTACTATCCTCATAACCCCACCATTCATGATAATCACTATCTATCTTTCCTTCTTTAATAGCGGTATGATAATCACTAACAAAATAATTATGACTTTCAAAATATACTTTCCTACCACCAAAATTAGCATCAGAACCCATAAGTAAATAATTATCATAACCATTATCCTTAAGAATATCACCAAGTACCTTAATATTACTAAAACTAGTACTATCACTACTACTAATATCATTAAGTTTAACTTTTAAAGGAATACCAGCAGTCTGTGCTATCATCGCTGCCATTGTCCAAGATGTCCCATAAGATTCAAGTGCTCCTCCAAGTAAATTAGTATTAGAAAAATTAATATTATTTAAAGCAAGTTCTTCAAGATTAGGAGTTATCGATATATCAAACACACCACCATTATCTTTACTAACATTAGTCATTTCCGTTGATTCCATAAAAATATATATAAGATTTTGTTTTTCTTCTGGAAACTTAATATCAACCGTATCTGGAACAACATAACTATTTTCAAACAAGTCACTTTCTCTTAACCCATTAAAAGCATAATCAAAAAAACCAACAATAATACCAAGATATATAATAGATAAAGCAAGTAATATCCTACTATATCTTTTAATATTTCTTATTGGTAATATAACAACTTCCCTATTTTTTTTATTTTTCTTTATATTAATACTAACCTTTCTACCAAAATTAATCGTCGGAAGAATAAATATTGCACTTAATAAAGAAAACAAAAGAAAACCATATAAAATAATCAAAACCACTGATACAACCTTAGTACCATTCATTCCAGATACCTTAATCAAACTATAAATATACTGATCAAAACTAGCATTATAAATATTATTATCCAAATAAATAGCAAAAGTAAATATAATAGAACTAATAAATAATACAATATATTTTTTAAAATCAAACTTCTTCATCTTACACCTCAAACCATACTAAAACCCGTAGTAATAATATACATCAATATTATATTTTTGTCTAGTTATTTTTATCTCATTAAATAATTAACAATATTACCAAGTTTCATACTATGTGAAGCCTTAAATAAAACAACATCCCCATCTTTTAATAATTCATCTATCTTCTCATAAGATACATCTTCACTATCAAAATGATAAACATTCATATAACCATTCTCTTCCAAATACATATCAGTATATTTAGTATTAGTACCAATAGTAATAATCATATCTAAATTAAATTCTAATGCTATCTTCCCTATCTCACGATGAACCATCTCATTATAAGAACCAACCTCTAAAATATCACCAAGTACCGCTATTCTCCTTTTAGCCTTCTCTTTACTTAATATCTCTAAAGAAGCTCTAATAGCATCTAAAGAAGAATTATAAGTATCATCAATAATAACAACACCCTTTTTAGTTTTCTTATATTCTAACCTATTAGAAGTAAGTCTCATATTTCTAATACCATTTTGAATATCACTAATATCAACATTACATAACTTACCAACAACATAACCAACTAAACTATTATAAATAAATGCTCTATTATTAATAGGAGACTCTATCATATTACCATCAACATAAAATACATTATCCCTAATATCTTTAGCCATATAATCACTATCATTATCTATGCCTATTGTAATAACCTCATTTAAAGATTTAATATAATCTAAATGATCATGCATCATATCATTATCATTATTAATAATAAGTGTTCCAGATAATCCTTCTACTATCTCTAACTTAGCTTTCAAAATATTTTCTCTAGATCCCAAATTACCTATATGAGCAGTACCAACATTAGTAATAACCCCTATTGTAGGTTTAGCAATATCTGTAAGATAAGATATTTCACCTAAATTATTCATACCCATCTCAACTACTAAAATATCCTCATCATTAAGTTTAAGTATTGTAAGTGGAAGCCCAATATGATTATTATAATTAGCCTCTGTCTTTAATACCCTATACTTCTCACCAAGAACACTAGCAATCATCTCTTTAGTTGAAGTCTTACCAACACTACCAGTTACCGCTACTACAGGAATATCATATAAACTTCTTTTATATTTAGCAAGTAAACCAATAGCCTTAATTGTATTCTCTACTAACACAATTGTTTTATCCCTATATTCTTCTGGAATATCATTTTCATTAATATTATCAAGAATACATACTCTAGCCCCCTTATCAAAAGCATCTAAATAAAAACTATTACCATCAAAAGCATCCCCTTTTATACCAATATAAACATCCCCCTCATTAATAGTTCTCGTATCCTTTGAAAAATTAACAAGAGGAAGACTAATATCTCCACATAAAAGTCTTCCATTACATTTATCAATTATATCACTAACATATATCATAATCTCACTCCCAATAAAAACTATTCATAAGTATCCTTAATAATACTATCAATTGAAGATAACTTATCATCAATCTCTCCTAAAGAAATTTGCTTCTTCTCTACTTTAATTTCTTCCTTAACTTCACATTTATCATCTTTAGTAATAAGTTCACTAACCATATAAGAAGACACAATTCTATCTTTAATAACATAAGAACCATTACTATATCTATCCATAATAGGTATTTCAGTTAATTTAACAATCTTACTATAATTATCACTAATTACACCAATTAAACATTTATTATTCTCAATATAAGCATTAATAATCTTACTAGGATTACTCTTAATAATCTTCATAAGAAGAATTCCCCTCTTAGCCCTCGAAGTCTTCTCAAGTTCTGTAAGTCTCATTCTCTTACCAGTACCCTTATCAGTCAAAATAGTAAGATATTCATTACCAATATCAAATAATAAACCACTAACAACAATATCATCTTTTAAATTAATAGACTTAACACCAGCAGCCTTAATACCAACAACTGGTACCTCAGAAATATCATACCATAAACCATAACCATTTGAAGTACAAACAAAGACATTAGAAGAACCACTATCAGTAACATTAATAACCTCATCATCCCCCTTAAGATTCATCATCTTAATAGGTTTACTATATCTCAATACCTTAAACTCATTAACTAAAGTTCTCTTAATCATACCATTCTTAGTAAAACTAGTAATATATTTATCATCATCAAAATCATATATAGGAATACCCTGAATAACTCTTTCTTCTGGACTCAAACCAATAACATTACTAATATGTTTACCAAGTTCTTTCCATTTAACTTCTGGTATCTCATATACTGGTAAATATAAATAATTACCCATATTAGTAAATAAAAGTAATACATCAGTAGTAGATACATTATATAAACCAATTACATAATCATCTTCTTTAAGAGCAGTCTCTTCCTCACTAGAAGTAGTATAACTTCTCATTGGAACCCTCTTAATATAACCCTCACTAGTAAGAACAACCACCACCTGCTCTTTAGGAATCATACTAGTAGTATCAACCTTGATTTCTTCAGCCTCTTCTTTAATTTCGGTTCTTCTAGGAATACCATATTCTTTCTTTATTTTTCTTAAATCATCTTTAATTACCGAATTAAGTTTATCCGGATTAGTAAGAATCTCTTCATATAATTTAATCTTTTCTTCTAACTTTTTCATTTCTTCTTCAAGTAAAACAACATCCGTATTAGTAAGTCTATATAATTGTAAATTAACAATAGCTTCAGCCTGTTTATCAGTAAAATCATATTCCTTAACTAAATTAACAATAGCATCAGCCTTATTTTTACTTCTTCTAATTAAAGCAATAACCTCATCTAATATAGAAATAGCCTTAACTAATCCTTCCATAATATGATAACTAGCTCTAGCAGTCCTTAAATCATATTCAGTACCCTTATAAACTATATCTTTCTGATGAGCAATATAAGCATCTAATATTCCAAGTAACCCAAGTTGCATTGGTCTACGATTAACAATAACAACATTATTAAAATTATACGATATCTGCAAATCAGTATTCTTAAAAAAATAATTCAAAATATTATTAGCATCAGCATCTTTCTTAAGTTCTACCGCTATCTGAAGACCATCTTTATCAGATTCATCTCTTACTTCAAAAATACCATCTATCTTCTTATCTAATCTTATTTCATCCATTCTTTTAACAAGAAGTTGTTTATTTACTTCATAAGGAATTTCATCAATAATAATCTTATTCTTCTCTATTCTAGCCTTAGCCCTAACAAAAATCTTACCTCTACCAGTTTCATAAGCTTTTTTAATACCATCAATACCTAATGCAATACCACCAGTAGGAAAATCAGGTCCTTTAATATAATTCATAACTGTATCTAATCTAGAATTAGGATTATCAATTCTAAATATAGTAGCATCAATAACTTCACTTAAATTATGAGGAGGCATATTCGTAGCATAACCAGCACTAATACCAGTAGTACCATTAACAAGTAAATTAGGGAATCTACTAGGTAAAACAGTAGGTTCAAGTAATCTATCATCATAATTCGGAGCCATTGGTACAATACCAGTTTTATCAATATCACGAAGAAGTTCTCCTGCTATTTTAGATAATCTAGCTTCCGTATAACGACTAGCAGCAGGACTATCACCATCAATAGAACCATTATTACCTTGCATTTCTATAAGTGGAGCCTCATTCTTCCACCACTGACTCATTCTAACAATTGCTTCATATATTGAACTATCACCATGAGGATGATAATTAGCCATAACTAAACCAACCGCATTAGCACTTTTCTTCGTCGGTTTATCATAAGTATTTCTCTCTTTATACATTGAATATAATATTCTTCTTTGTACCGGTTTTAATCCATCTCTAACATCAGGAATAGCCCTATCCTGAATAATATACTTAGAATATCTACCAAAACTCTGTCCCATTATATCCTCAAGAGAATAATCATATATTTTCTTTATAATATCTTCCATCTATATATCACCATAATAATTATATAGTATTTTTCCTTATTTTTCAAGCAATTATACATACTATTTACATATTTAATCCAAGATAAGCCATAGTCTTATCTTGTTATGAATAGCCTATCGTCTATTCATAAACATTCATAAGATATCATATTAGGGTGTAAACTTTCTTATAATATTTTACACATAGATACATAACTTTAACATAATATTAAATATGAAGAAGATTCTTTTATTAACTATAATAATATTAACTATTATCATAATTATCATATTATATCCAAAAAATAATCAAGAAAAAATAATATATAACAATAAAACAGATATAGAAATAAATGTAAAATATCCATTATATAAATATAAAAAACTAAATAAACAAATAAATACCATTATAAACTATTATCTAAAAGATAATATTGATAACTATTACTTTCTATATATCAATTATAAGGAATACAAATATAAAGACTACATCTCACTTGTTTTTAATATATCCTACTTTACTGGCGGAGCTCATCCTAACTATGAAATCAAAACTATTAATTACAACATAAAAAATAATAATTTTATAGCTATCACTAATCTTATAAATAAAGACAAAAATATTTTAAATAAATTATCTACTTATTCAAGAAAATATTTTAATAATAATAGCCTATTTAAAGAAAAAATAGTAAATGATATGATGCTTGAAGGAACAACAGGAGCTAAAGAAAACTATCAAAGATTTAATCTATCTAATGACGGACTTATCATCTATTTTGAAAGATACCAAATAGCCCCATACTACTACGGAGATTATAGCATTACAATTCCCTATCAATATTTAGAATTAACTATTTAAAAAATTCAAATATTATGATACAATAAGATAAAGGAGAATGATATATATGAAATTATTTAGAAAAGCAATATTACTTATCCATGGTTTTGCTGGAGGCAACTATGACTATGGTAGTCTTGGAAACGATTTAGAATTATATAGTAACTTTGATGTATATACCTTTACATTACCAGGACATGATAAAATGATAATTGATAAAGTAACAAGAAAGGACTGGATACAAAAAGCCGAAGATGAAGTTCAAAAACTAATCGATAATGGCTACAAAGATATTTATGTTATTGGTCATAGTATGGGAGGCGTAATAGCCTCACATATTGCAAGTAAATATAAAGAAGTAAAAAAACTCGTCCTAGCGGCACCAGCCTTCCATTATCTTGCTTTTAAAGGTGATAAAGTTGATATCATTGAAAGCATCAAAAAATTTCCTAATTTATTTAAAAACTATGACCCTGAAGAAGTATTATCTAGATTCTTCAAAATACCAGCCCCTACCATAAAAGAGTTTATGAAGCTGGTTGAAGAACATACTAAAGATATTAAAGATATAACTTGCCCTACTCTAATCTTACATGGTACTAAAGATGACATCGTTCCTATTGATTCAGTATTGTATGTCTACGATAATATCAAATCAAAATCAGTAACTCTTGTAGAACTCAAAAATCTTACTCATGATTTATTTATTAATGATAGATATGATGAAGTAAAAAAACTAATAATAAACTTCTTTAGAACTATACCTACTAATAAAAAAGAACAAAAAAAGATATAACAAACTATATCTTTTTTATTTTAAAGTAAGTTTATTAATTATCTTATCAAACACTTCATTAAATCTATTAACTTCCTCAATTGTATTTTTATATGATAAACTAATTCTTATACTATGCGTAGCAATAGTATTATCATGATATATACTAAATACACTACTAGATATATCACTAGTAGAACAAGCACTCTTTGTCGATATATAAATATCTTCTTCCTCCATAGCATGAATAAAAGTCTCTGGTTTAATATTTAAGATACTAAAATTAATAACATAAGGAATACTATTATCAGTACTATTAATATGAATATTATCATATTTTTTTAAATTATCAACTATCTTACTATTTAATTCCTTAACATAATTATAATTATTATCAATATTAGGAATAATAAGTTCCAATGCTTTCATAAGACTACATATTAAAGGTAATGCTGGTGTGCCACTCCTATAAACAGAAGTACTTTTACCACCATGAATCAAATTATCAATAACAATATTATCTTTCTTAATAAGTAATCCAATCCCTTTCATACCAAATATCTTATGCCCAGACATACTCATAAAATCCATATCATTAAAATCAACAGCTATTTTCCCAATAGCCTGTGTAGCATCAACATGAAATAAACATTTAGGATAATTACTTATAATTTTCCTAATCTCTTTAATATTCTGTTTAATACCAAGTTCACTATCAACATAAGAAATAGCAACAAGTATTGTATTATCCCCTATTAACTCTTTCAAATTATCTAAATCTATTAACCCATCTTCTCTTATCTTAACATAATCAATAACAAAACCCTTACTTTCTAAATACTTAACAGTCTCTATAGTACTAGAATGTTCCAAATGAGTAGTAATAATATGATTACCCCTATTTCTATATCTAGAAGCAACTCCCTTTAAAACCGTATTATTAGATTCAGAAGCCCCTGATGTATAAATAATCTCACTAGGTTTAACTCCTAATAATTTACTTATTTTATCAGTAGCAAATTCCTCTAACTCTTTAGATTTAACCCCTAAACTATGTATTGAATTAGAATTACCCGGATAATCTAAACAAACCCTATTAAAAGTATTAAGTACTCTCTCATCAACAAAAGTAGTAGCACTATTATCAAAATAAATCATAATATTCCTTCTTTCCTCTAGTATTTTACCATATATATAATAATTTTAAAAGTAAAATATCCTAATTTAATATAATTTTAATATATAGTAATAACCCCAAATATAATAAGTATGATTGATACTTATTTGGAGACTAAAGACTCCAAATAACACTGTAAGATTATAGCTTACATTGAACATAAACATATTTACATATCACAAATAATAATGTATTATATAAACAGGTGATAAAAATGAATACAGAAAATTTAATAAAATATTATAATAAATTTAATGAAGATAAAAGATTAACTAGAAGACATGGAATAATCGAATATAGAACCACTATTAAATATATAAATAAATATCTAAATACTATGACCAATCCCAAAATAATTGATATCGGAGCAGGTACTGGTGCTTACTCTATCCCACTAGCCAATGAAGGTTATGATGTAACAGCAGTAGAACTAGTAAAACATAATTTAATGACCCTAAAAAACAAAAGTAACAAAGTAAAAACCTATCTAGGTAATGCTATAGACTTAAGTAAATTTAAAGATAATACTTTTGATGTTGTCTTACTATTTGGCCCCATGTATCATTTAATAAGTAATGAAGATAAACTAAAAGCTTTATCTGAAGCTAAAAGAATATTAAAAAATAATGGCCTAATCTTTATTAGTTACTATATGAATGAATATGCCATTATTACTCATGGCTTTATCGAAAATACCATCAAAGAAGATATCAAAAACAACCTCATAGATAATACCTTTCATATTACACCAAAAGAAGATGATCTATATAGTATGGTTAGACTAGAAGACATAAACTATTATAAAGATACTTTAAATCTAAAAAGAGTAAAAATATTATCCCAAGATGGCCCAACTGACTACCTAAGAAGTACTATCAATAAAATGGATGATGAAACATTTGAATTATATTATAAATATCATTTATCTATATGTGAAAGAAAAGAATTACTCGGTTCCTCTTCCCATGTACTTGATATATTAAAAAAATAATATTACTAAAGAAATAATATATACTCCCTCACAAACAGAAAATGAGTAGAAAAACTAAGTTTCTACCCTTTTTTTATTACTTTATTACATAAAGGTATAAGCATACCACCTAAACTATTACCTAGTATCATTATAAGTAAATATAATAATGTATTTAAATTCCAAATATTTGCTACTGAGAAATAATACATATTAGCAATACAGTGTTCAAATCCACATAATATAAATACAATTACTCCTAAAAACACCCCTAAATATTTACTAATATCCTTATTTTCTTTATAAGTATTAACCGCTAAATACATAAGTATTCCACAAAAGAATGCTAATATTAATATACTAATTAAAGAATCATCTAACTTAACATTCACTAATAGTTTAGCTTTATCATGAATCAAAGAATATATCCTAGTAAACATAAATATATACCCCACAAAGAATGTTCCTATAAAATTACCTATCAAAGTAATTACTAACATCTTAATATACTTAAAATTAAAATTATCAACTAAATAACCAATCTTTCCAGTATACAAATTAAAACCATATATAACAATCATAAATAACCCAATACCAAATAAAGAAGCACCTACTACATTATTATCTATTGATAAATATATAGTTCCCCCAATGCCAATCATAATCCCTGCTAATACACTCTTAATAAAATCCTTCATCTGTCTAACCTCCTCTATAATAATTATATATGTAGAAAAGAAAAAAAGCAAGATTTACTTGCTTACTGGAAGTACAGATATACTTCTTGCTATATTTAAAAGTTCCTGTTTAGATAACTTATCACTAACAACATAATATTCAATATTATTATCAATCCAATTAACAGAATTATCATTTACTATAGCCACAGTTGAAGCCATTTGTTCTAACTCACCATAAGTAGGAACAATTAAATGCTCTTTTTCTCTAGCAATAGTCTCCTCAATTAACATAAATGGATTATCACCTTCAAATGTAAGAATCAATCTTTCTCCACTATCCTTATTTACCTTTTCTTTATTACTTAAATAAGTATTCAAAGGTATATACATAGGATAGATTACATCTTCAATCTTACTTGTCTCTTTAGTAGAAGTACCATTATTATCAGTATTAGTATTATTACCATCTGTACCATTATTATTAGTATTAGTGTTATTATTTGTATTATTTTCTGTCACTTTATTATCCTCATTAGGAGTATTCTCTTCTTTAACATCAATAATTTCTTTTAAATCAAAATAATTACTCTTAAACTTACTATTAAAATCAATCTTATTATAAGTCATCTTTATTTGCTTATTACCATCTTTATCAATAACCATAACAGACTTAATATTACTATTCTTATCAAGAACTATTTCTTGTTTTACTAATTTAGGATTATTAGGATAATTAGCATTAACTATAAGCTTATAACCATCTTTAACTTCCTCAAACTTTCTATTCTCATCACTAGTAATATCCTCAAGTAAAGGAGCCAATAAATAAACTTGTGAATTATTATAAGGCCAATCACTTTGGAACTTAAAACTCTTATTAATTCTAGGAGTAACAACATATACACCATCAGAATTACGAAGAATTATCTGCTCATGATTATTAACATTATTAACTAATTTTACCTTATAATTATCTTTTTTAGCATAAGATACTTCAACATTATAAGTATATATATCCTCATTATTAACAATTTCTAATGTTCCTTCAATATAATAAGAATTAGCATTATTAACCTTTTTAGTTAAATCTTTAATAATATCAGACTCACTATTCTTTCCACAACCTCCTAATAAAAATAAACCTCCTATTAACATAAATAATAACTTTTTTTTCATTTTTTCACCTCTTTTTTACTTTCTGATAAATTATATTAAATTATTTTTCTTATATGATGAATAATTACTTATTTTTTGTACAAAATAAAAATAAAAAGGAGGATACAATGAATACACTATATAAAATTGCCTTAACCATCGGTATAATTGGTTGTATAAATTGGGGATTAGTTGGATTATTTAACTTCAATCTAGTAGAATACCTATTTGGTGATAATAGCCTTATCACACGTATAGTATACACACTAGTATTTGTATCAGGACTTATCGAAATAGGTATATTCACTAAAGATTTAGACTAAAAGAATCATCTCACGATGATTTTTTTTATAAGAAAAAGAACTTATTTAAGTAAGTCCTTTCTCGATAAATTAAGTTTACCCTTCTTATCATATCCAGTAGCAATAGCAATAACTTCATCACCAACTTTAAATAAATCACTAGGTTTATCAACTCTCTTAGTATCTAATTGAGATACATGAATAAGCCCTTCACAGCCAGGCCATAATTCCACAAACACACCAAAATCTTGAATAGATACAACCTTGCAAGTATAAGTTTTACCAATTTCTACTTCTCTAGCAATATCTTTAATTCTATCAGCAGTTCTATTAATAACATCCCTATCAGTATGATAAATAATAACTCTACCATCATCTTCAAGATCTACTTTAACAGCATTAATATCATTAACAGTATTAACATTACTACATTCTAAGATAATCTTTGTAATCATCTCTCCACCACGACCAATAACATCTTTAATCTTATCTGGATTAATCATAAATACCTCAGTCTTAGGAGCATACTTAGATACATCTTCTCTAGGTTTAGCTATTTGTTTCTCAATAACATCTAATATCTCAAATCTAGCCTTCTTAGCTTGTGCTAAAGCCTCTTTTAATATTTCTCTATTAATACCATCAATCTTAATATCCATTTGAAGAGCAGTAATACCGTCATGAGTACCCGCTACCTTAAAGTCCATATCACCAAGATGATCTTCCATACCTTGAATATCAGTAAGAATAGTATAATCATCTTCATGAGTAATAAGACCCATAGCAATACCCGCTACTGGTTTCTTAATAGGAACACCCGCAGCCATAAGAGCCATCGTACCAGCACAAATAGTAGCCTGACTACTAGAACCATTACTCTCTAGTATTTCACTAACAACTCTTATCGTATAAGGAAATTCTTCCTCACTAGGAATAACATAAGAAAGTGCTCTCTCTCCTAATGCACCATGACCAATCTCTCTTCTACCAGGAGCACCATATCTACCAGTTTCACCTACTGAGAATGGTGGAAAATTATAATGAAGCATAAATCTCTTAGCATCCTCAATACCAAGACCATCAAGAATTTGATGTTCACCAAGAGCTCCAAGTGTAACAGTAGCTAAACTTTGTGTTTGTCCCCTAGTAAATAAAGCACTACCATGACATCTAGGTAACAAATCAATATCTGTAGATAAAGGTCTAATCTCATCCATTTTTCTACCATCTGCTCTAGTCTTCTCTTTAACAACAATATTTCTAAATAATTCATACTCAATACCATGGAATATTAAAGCCACCTTAGTAAGTAATTCCTTTAATTCCTCAGGCTTCATCGTATCTTCGTTTTCACTCTTATACTTTTCTATTACTTCTTCTTCTAAGTTATCAATAGCACTATATTTCTCTAACTTATCTTTAATTCTAAGAGCCTTATCAAGTCTATCTCTAACAATACTATCTACTTCACTTCTAAGTTCATCAGTTATTTCTAACTTCTCATATTCCATCTTTTCTACACCAATAGCACTAATAACTTCTTCCTCAAAAGCAATTAACTTCTTAATAGCCTCATGACCAAACATTAATGCCTCAAGCATATCATCTTCCGAAGCCTCTCTAGCCCCAGCTTCAACCATGTTAATAGCATCCTTTGTTCCCGCTACTGTAAGGTCTATATCAGACTTCTCATTTTGTTCTACAGTAGGATTAATAATAAATTCACCATCTACTCTACCAACTTTAACAGCCGCTACTGGACCATTAAAAGGTATCTTACTAATACAAGTAGCAAGTGAAGAACCAAATAATGCCGTAAGTTCAGGTGAATTATCTTGATCTACTGATAACACCGTATTAACAATCTGTACTTCATTCTTAAAATCCTCAGGAAACAATGGTCTAAGAGGTCTATCAATCATACGAGCCGCAAGTGTCGCAGCATCAGTAGGTCTACCCTCTCTCTTAATAAATCCTCCAGGTATCTTACCTACAGAATATAACTTTTCTTGGTATAAAACCATAAGTGGAAAGAAATCAGATAATAGATTAGCACTTTTACTAACAACAGCGGTACTTAGTACTACCGTATCTCCATATCTAACAAGAACAGCACCATCAGCTTGTTTAGCAACTTGTCCATGTTCTACTACTATCTTTCTTCCATAAAAATCTAACTCAAATACTTTCTTATCCATATCATCTACCTCCAATTTCAGTTATCTTTTTAAAATTAAAGACACTCAAAAAAGAGTGCCTACTTTTATTAATTATTTTCTTAATCCTAATTTTGCAACTACATCTCTGTATCTCTTAACATCAGTCTTAACAAGATAGTTTAATAAACTTCTTCTCTTACCAACTTTAATTAAAAGTCCTCTCTTAGAAGCTTTATCTTGTTTATTATTTTTAAGATGTTCAGTTAAAGCATTAATCTCATTAGTAAGAATAGCTATTTGTACTTCAGGAGATCCTGTATCTTTACTATCTCTAGCAAACTCTTTAATGATTTGTGCTTTCTTATCTTTATTTAAAGCCATTATATTTTCCTCCTTATCTTATTTTCACCTTTAACCTAGTTATGGTAAGAGGTACCAATAACAAAGTTCAAGGAACATATTAATAATACACTATATTTTACGATTTGTAAAGTTTTTTATGTTATTTTACTCTTTTTTTACAAAATTCATCACCAAATCTACAAGTACTTCTTTCTCTTTAGGATCAGATTGTGCAATCAATATAGTAACTGCTACTAAAGTATTATTATCTATAACCATACCATTATCATTATATAATAAATTATAGAAATTCAAAAAATATATAAACAAAGTAGCCGCTATTCTTTTATTGCCGTCAATAAAAACATGATTTTTAGTAACCAAATATAACATATTAGCTGCCTTCTCTTCAGTAGTAGGATATAATTCTTTACCATCAAACGTACTATAAATATTATCAATTATTCCCTTTAATCCATAATCTCTCTCCAAAGCAAATAAATCACTATCATTATTAAACTTAAGTTCATTAATAACATTTATACAATCTTCATAAGTAATTCTTTTATCATTCTTAGTACCTTTAGGTTTAGATATTTTCTTATAGTCATACTTATCAAGTAAATTTAAAGCACTAGAATAATTATTTATAACCTTTATAATACTTTTTGCTTCTTCTGCACTAAGTTCATTATCTAATCTCCCAGCAATATCAAGTAGCTTAACAGTTTTCTCCAAATATTCTAACCTTCTATTATTAACAACATAACCTTTAATCAAATAATCCTTTATAATTTTATTAGCCCATTTTCTAAAAATAATACCATTCTTACTCTTAACCCTATAACCAACGCTAATAATCATATCTAAATTATAATAATCAACTTGATAAGTTTTACCATCTTTGGCAGTTGTTGCAAAATTTGCAACAACTGAATTATCTAGTTCTTCTTCTAATGCATTTTTAATATGTCTAGATATAACAGATTTATCTCTATCAAATAATTTAGTCATTTGTTCCAATGATAACCATACTGTCTCATCCTTCATATTAACTTCCAATTTAACATCTTGATTCTCAAATAATACAATTTCATTTTTCATAATCTTTTACCTCCTCTTTATTAAATACACATTTAATCTCATTTTTTTATCTTTGAACTGTTGCATTTTTTATAGCAACTAAATTATATTCTTATTTAGAGTTTATACATTTTTTACACATACCACCAAAAGCTTTATTTCAAAGACTTAATGGCTTTGAAATACCCTACAAGACCTTAGACTTGTAGGGCATAATATATTAATCTTTCTTAATATCTAAATATTCATAAGCCTTATCAGTAACAACTCTACCCCTAGCAGTTCTCTTTAAATAACCCTGTTGTAATAAATAAGGTTCATATACATCCTCAATAGTAGAAGCTTCTTCTCCAATCGAAGAAGCAAGAGCCTCTAATCCTACTGGACCACCATTAAATCTTTCTACTATTGCCAATAATAAATTATAATCCGTATCATCAAGACCAGTCTTATCAACTTTTAATCTATTTAATGAACTATCCAATATCTTTTCATTAATAATACCATCACCATATACCAAAGCAAAATCCCTAACTCTTTTAAATAACCTATTAGCAATTCTCGGAGTACCCCTACTTCTCTTAGCTAGTTCAATAGCAGCATCATCCGTAATAGGAGTATCAAGTACTCTAGAAGTTCTCTTAACAATCTGATATAATTCATCCTCTGTATAAAAATTAAGTTTAGAGATAATACCAAATCTATCCCTTAATGGACTAGATAAATCACCCGCTCTAGTAGTAGCTCCTACTAAAGTAAAATGTGGTAAATTAATCTTAATATTTCTAGATGAACCATCACTACCTACAATAATATCTAAGTAAAAGTCTTCCATTGCTGGATATAAAATCTCTTCGATATATCTAGGTATTCTATGAATTTCATCAATAAATAGAACATCTCCCTCTTCTAAAGTAGAAAGTATTGCCGCTAAGTCCCCACTCTTCTCAATCGAAGGCCCGCTAGCAGTCTTAATATTAGTACCAAGTTCATTAGCAATAATATAAGCAAGAGTAGTCTTACCAAGACCAGGAGGACCATATAACAATATATGATCTAATGTCTCTCCTCTCATAACTGAAGATTTAATAAATACTTCTAAATTTTCTTTAATCTCACTTTGACCAATATACTCACTCAAAGTAAGAGGTCTAATTGTCAAATACTTATCCTCTTTCAATTCTTCACTACTCATTATTCTTTCATTCATCTATTCCCCCTCCTTGTATATTGTCTTATATAAATCTTTTGGACTATTAACAGTATTTTCAATATCAATTTTAGGTAAATCATCTTTAGAAGCAAGACCAAAATAATCCAAAAACTCATCAGTTGTCTTATATAAAATAGCTCTACCAGGAGCATCAGATCTACCACATTCTTTAATTAAACCTTTAGCAAGTAATCTTCTCATCACATAAGTAGACTCTACCCCTCTTAAAGCATCAACATTTCCTCTTGTAATAGGCTCATTATAAGCAATAATAGCCAAAACTTCCAATGCTGACTGTGATAAATTATTCGAAGTAGGCTCTTCTAATAATCTTTGATAATATTCTTTATGTTCCTCTCTTGTCGTAAGTTTTATCGTATTACCTAAGAAATTAATTCTAAATCCTCTCTTATTATCATCATAATAATTCTTTAATTTAAGTACTACACTCTTAGCCTCATCCTCATCTATTTCCAATATTCTTTCTATATCTTTTAAAGTAAGTCCAATATCACCTTGAACATATAAAAGTCCTTCTACTACACTTTCCATCTTAATTCCTCAATTCTATTAATATTTTATCAAAATTCCTATCTTGACTTATTACTACTGATTTTTCCTTAACCATCTCTAATATCGATAAAAAAGTAACTACCACTACTGGTCTATTATATTCCTCAAATAATTCTTCTAAATAAGCTTTCTTCTTTACTTTTAATATATTTCTAATATTATTCTTTCTCTCTTTAACTGAATACTCTTTCCTAGCAATAGTAGTCTCAAGTGGTTTTTCTTCTTCTTTTCTCTCTAAAAATCTTTTAAAAGCCTCAATCAAATCATCTACTGATGCCTCTCCTACTAAAGTATTATCTACATAATTACTAACTTTTTCCGGAGCCTTAATATAAATCTTCTTTCTTTCCTCTTCAAGTTCTTTAAATACCGGTGTCATTTCTTTATATCTTTTATACTCTATCAATCTATTAATTAAATTTTCCCTTGTTATTTCTTCATCTTCTGCCTCTTCATCATCTTTCTTAACAACAGGTAAAAGAGATTTCGATTTTAAATACATAAGTTCTGAAGCCATAACTAAATAAGAAGCCGCTATATTAATATTTAACTCTTCTTCTCTCTTTATATATTCTAAATATTTATCAGTTATTTCCTCAACCTTTATATCAAGTATATCTATATTAGCCTCTTTAACTAAATGTAATAACAAATCTAAAGGTCCTTCAAAATTATCTATTGATATATAATCCATATATCCACCATCCTAATTAATTATATCATGTATTTTACCATTAGTAAATAAAGAACCTTTAATAAAAGCCTTGATTTTCTAACAAAACTAATGTATCATATAGATTATCAGTAAAGATATAATCATTAATTTGTAGTCACAATGGTTACATATTTTTACTACATGAAGTATTATAATAAAATAACAGGAGGAATATTATGTTAGAAGGAAGAAAAATCATATCTCTTGGTATACCAGATGATATTTTTGATGAAGTAGAAGAAGTAACTAGAGCACTTTTTGAATATAAAAACCCTAATAAATTAAATTGGAATAAATCTTATGAAGATGTTTTAATTAAGTTAGGAAAAAAAGATAAACTAAAAGATTATCGACTACTAACTTTTGTAATAAGAAGAATAACCGAATATGGTTACGATATTTATGATACTCCATTTAGATTAGAAGCTTTTAGATAATTAAAGAACTCTAGATTATTGAGATTGACAAATATCAATCTCTTTTTTATATATAAAAATAACTATACATTTCCTGCATAGTCATTTTATCATTCTATTTATGCACTAAAACCTTACTACCAGCCTCTACATTATCATAAATAGTTCTAGCTACATCATCAGGTAAGTTTACACAGCCATGACTACCACTATTGATGTAGATATCACCGCCAAAAGTATCTCTCCAATCAGCATCATGTAATCCAATACCACCATCAAATGGCATCCAGTAATCAACATGTGAACAATAATCACTACCTCTTAAGTAAGTATCTTTCTCTTTGTAAGTAATACCAAAATACCCTATTCTAGTTGGAGTAGAAGTCTTACCAGTTACTGTATCACTAGAAACTACTAAACTACTATCAACATACATATTAACTATTTGATCACTAATATCAACTTCAACAAATAAACTAGGTAACATCTCATAACTATCATTATAAATATAACCATATACAAAATCATTTACTCCCCTGTAGTAGCAGACTTCAGTCATATTACCATTATTATTAATAACACTTACTTTTTGATACTTATCAATATAATCTGTTTCTATCATATTAATATCATATAAAGGTGTATCATATAAAACATAAGCAAAATTATTTACTTCCACTATCTCATAATCATTACCTTGAGAAGGAATAATATTATCTTCTTTATTAATATTCATATCATCTTCAATATTTGTATCCTCTATTGGTAATACATTCTCTTCAATTATTTTATCATCATTAATTACATCATCAATAACTTCATTATCATTATCACTATCATAATCTTCAATAGTATTAGGTATATTGTTAGTACCATTGTCATCATTTTTATCCCTTAATGAACATCCACCAATAGTCATTAATATCGTACCTGCTAGTAGACTACTAATAATTCTATTCTTCATTTTATTCATATAACTTTTCCTCCTTACAAATATACCTACTATTATATCATTTAAAATAAATAAATCAATATCAAAAAAGAACTAACCATTACAATTAGTTCTCTATATAATAATTTATCTATAATATTTCTCTCTCAAAACTAATCTTTAAGCATCTTTTTATATCTAGTAAACTCTGCATCATCATCAAGATCAGTTTCTGCTAAAAGTTTAAATAAATCTTTTTGTTTCTTATTTAATTTAGAAGGAATAATAACATTAACAATAACATACATATCACCTTTTTTACCATTAATATCACTATCTATTCCTTTCCCTTTAAGTCTCAATTTAGTACCATTCTTAGTACCATCAGGAATTGTTATAACAGCGGTTCCATATAAAGTAGGTATCTCCTTCTTACAACCTAACACTGCTTCTGTAATCGTAAGTGGTACGGTAATATATACATCATTACCATCTCTTTCATAAAAATTATCTTTTTTAACAGCAAATTCGATATATAAATCCCCTGGATCACCACCATTAACACCAGCCTCACCTTTACCAGCAAGCCTAATTCTATTACCAGTATCAATACCTTTAGGAATGGTAACAGTAAGTATTTTCTTTTTAACTACCTTACCTTTTCCCTTACAACTAGTACATATTTTATCAAATGAAGAACCAGTACCACCACAATGAGGACAAGTTGTTCTAGATAAGAATGAACCAAACATTGTACTTTGCTGACGAGTTACTGTTCCAGAACCCTTGCATTCTGGACAAGTATGTTTATCAAAACCACCTTCACCATGACACTCATCACAAACATCTTCACATTCTACTTCAATATCCCTCTTACTACCATGAACAGCCTCATCAAAAGTAACAGTCATTCTATATAATAAATCATCACCATGTTGTTTTCTATTTCGGCCACCTCGTGAAGAACCTGTACTAAAACCAAAATTCTTAAATACTTCTTCCATTATATCGCCATAATCACTAAAATCAAAACCATCAAAACCAGAAAAACCACCTTGTGAATTAGTAAAGGCACTATGACCGAATTGATCATATTGTTTTCTTTTATTCTCATCAGACAATACTGCATAAGCCTCCTGGCATTCTTTAAATTTTTCAGCAGCATTTTCCTCTTTAGATACATCGGGGTGATACTTCTTAGCTAATTTTCTAAATGCTGATTTAATTTCTTCTTGACTAGCAGTTTTCGGTACACCAAGTACCTCATAATAATCTTTTTTATCCATAATCTCCTCCAAGTACAAGTATAAAGCTCTAGGAAGCTAGAGCTTTTACTTAATTATTTTTCTTCAAATTCAGCATCTACTACATCGTCTTTTTTATCTTCTTCTTTTGTACTATCTTCAGTATTAGTATTTTGACTTTCTTTAGCAGCACTTTCATAAACCTTAGTAGCAAGCGCATTAGCCTTTTCTAATAGTTTATCTTTAGCTTCAGTAATTACTTTAGCATCCTCGCCTTCCATAGCCTTCTTAGTCTTTTCAATTAACTCTTCAGCTTCTTTCTTATCACTATCAGATACTTTATCACCAAGATCTTTAATAGCCTTTTCAGTCATATTAATAATTTGTTCTGCTTCATTCTTAGCATCTGCTAATTCTTTCTTCTTAGCATCTGCTTCTTTATTCTTTTCTGCTTCTTTCATCATCTTATCAATTTCTTCATCGCTTAATGTATTAGTAGCAGTAATAGTAATAGATTGTTCTTTTTTAGTACCTAAATCTTTTGCTTTAACATTAACAATACCATTAGCATCTATATCGAATGTAACTTCTATTTGTGGTACTCCTCTAGGTGCAGGTGGAATATTAGTAAGTTGGAAATTACCAAGTGTCTTATTATCATTAGCCATAGGTCTTTCACCTTGTAATACATGAATATCAACAGCAGGTTGATTATCAGCAGCAGTACTAAATACTTGACTCTTACTAGTAGGAATTGTAGTATTTCTAGGAATTAATGTTGTCATTACTCCACCTAATGTTTCAATACCAAGTGATAATGGTGTAACATCAAGAAGTACGATATCATTAACATCACCAGTTAATACTCCACCTTGAATAGCAGCTCCCATAGCAACAACTTCATCAGGGTTAACTTCTTTAGAAGGTTCT
>ULMG01029444.1_pt1 | contig 21679 bp, 14 predicted proteins | sample 1951601 | NCBI WGS metagenome assembly ULMG01 (sample SAMEA4835545, study PRJEB28245) | human gut metagenome | biome: gut microbiome; material: fecal sample | place: Denmark | collected 2008
TAAGAGTCAAGAGGCACTACAGCCACAAAGTGAGGAGGCAAAGCCTCAACAATTTTTCTCACTACCGTGGTTTTGCCCGAGCCGGTTCCTCCGGCTATACCGATGATGGTTATTTTGTCTTTATCCATAGTTTTAATTTTTATTGAACTTTATCAGGTTCGGAAGTTATAGAAGTTAAAAGAGCTACTCTTTGGTAGCACATACACTTAGAGCACATCTTCGAACATTTTGCGATAATATTCAGCCTTCTTTTCCACGGCCAAGGGATAAGCCCTGCTGCTGCTCGGCATGCGATAGAGTCTGAGAGTACGTCCATCGAAACCGAACTCCACATAGCCTCCCATAGGCGGAGTGGCTGCTATGCCGTAATGCTCGGAGAAGATGCGGGTGGCCAACTGTCCTGCAGTAAGCACAGCCCTGCATTGGGGCAATGCTCTGAGCATACCATCAAGGTCGGAGGGCTCCACCACCTGTAGGTCTTTGTCCGAAGCCGTATTCTTGGTACGTATCACCTTCTGAGCCGTGTCGTAGATAGCCACACCTTTCTCCTGCAGAAAACTCTTCAGTTCTGCCTCACGATAGCGTTTGTTCTCTGCATCGACAAAATGAAGTTTATCTCCGAAGAAGATAAGTCCGAAGATGCGCCACATATCGTTCTGATAGTTAGGATAATACCAAGGAATGCACCAGCGCTTGGGCGAAGGCGGGAAAGTGCCGAGCATCAGCAGATGGGCATTCGATGGCAGCCACGGCTCAAAAGGATGATTTTCTATCATTTTTTACTTTTTTACCTTTTTACTTTTATACCTTTTTACTTTTTTACCTTTAAAAAGTTACTTCTTCTCCTTCACGAGATACATCACTACAGGCAAGTGGTCGCTGTAGCCATTGAGCCAGCGTCCGCCTGCTGTGGTACGCAGCGGAGCTCCCTTGTACTGACCTTCCTGCTGGATGAGGTAATCGCGACGGAAGATATGGCTCTTCCAGTATTTCAGCGAAGAGTAGTCCTTCTTCTTGGCGTCCTTGTTGAGCAGATTAGGAGTAATCACTATCTGGTCGAAGAGGTTCCAGTTGCCACTATAGAATAAGGTGCCCTTGCCTTCCTTTGCCAGAACGTTGTACCAGGGGTTGTACATATCGCCAGCTCCCACCTGACTGATTTCGGGCTTAGCCTGCAGATAGACGTGCATGCTCTTGTTCACTGGGTCGTCGTTCATATCGCCCATCACAAAGATTTTCATCTCTTGATTCACATTCAGCAGACTGTCCTTGATCACCTTCACCTGTCGCGCAGCCGACTCACGATAGAAAGGACCCGAGAAACGGCTTGGCCAGTGGCATACGATCACCGCCACATCATCACCAGCCATCTCTCCTCTTACGGTGAGGAAGCCACGGGTGAAGAAGGCGCTGTCCTTTGCCAACTCCTGCACATAAGGCAACAGCTTCACATTCTTCACACTGAAGAGCGAAGGATTATAGAGCAGCGCACAGTCGATGCCTCGACGGTCAGGACCCTCGATATGCACATATTTCATATTGCGGGCCTTAAGAGGTGCCTGGTCTACCAAGGCATCAAGCACCTTATGGTTCTCCACCTCGGAAAGTCCGATGAAGGCACACCCCACATTAGGAAGCACGTCTGTTCCCATATCCGCCAAAGCCTTCGACATATTACGCAACTTATTGGTGTACTTCATGCCGTTCCAGCCCTTGTTGGGCAAATACTCGTAATCTTTCTTTCCCTCATCGTGACAGGTATCGAAGAGATTCTCCTGATTGTAAAAACCTACGGCGTAAACCGAGAACTTCTTCTGGGCAGAGGCAGCCAAATTGACTATCAAAAGAGCCGCCAAGAATAGCAAATGTCGTTTCATTATTTATAGTTTTAAAATTTGTTTACTGCAAAAGTAGCTATTAAATTGTAATTATCAGTAAGAAAAGTGGAAAAAGTGAATTTTTAATGAAATTTTAATCAAAAAAACTTTCTTTTTTAAAATTTATTTATTTACTTTGCACTCACATTATATTAATTAAACAATTGACTATGCAACAAAAGGTAAAATTAGCAATGATTGCTCTCTGCTACAGCCCATTGCTCTTCGCTCAGAACGCCACCGAGCAGAAGATAGCAAATGGATTGGACGAGAATGCATTCACATTCACCGAAGCACAGTTGGGTGAGGATGACGATATGTCACAGAACGTCACCATTCTGAATTCTAACTCAAATGTTTACGCATCAGAGGCAGGCTACCTGTTCTCGCCAGTGCGTTTCCGTTATCGTGCCTTCAATCAGAAGTACAATGATGTGTACATCAATGGTGCTCCCATGAACGACATGGAGTCTGGTCAGTTCCGCTTCTCTAACATCGGAGGTCTGAACCGATTCTCAAGAAACGTTGACTTTGCCTTGCCTTTCGAGGGCAACAACTACTCCATGACAGGTATGGGAGGCAGCAACAACTATGACTTCCGTGCCGGAAGCATGCAGACAGGCCACTATGCTTCTGTGGGAGTTGCCAACCGCAACTACACGCTTCGTGGTCTTTATACCTATAGCAGTGGATTCAACGACAAGGGATGGGCCATCTCAGCGGGTCTTACCTATCGTTGGGCAAACCGCGGTTATGTAGAGGGAACCTTCTACAATGCGCTGTCTTACTACTTCGGTGTGCAGAAGAAGTGGGACAACGGTCACTCCCTGAGCTTCACCACATGGGGCAATCCTACAGAGCGCTCTACACAGGGAGCAGCAACCGACGAGACTTACTGGCTCGCCAACGACTACTATTACAACCCATACTGGGGCTACTACAATGGCCACAAGCGCAACTCACGCGTTGTGAACGACTTTGCGCCATCAGCCATCGCCACATGGGACTGGGACATCAACGACAAGATGAAGCTCACCACCTCTGTCTTTGGCAAGTACTCTATGTACAAGAGCACCAAGCTCAACTATGCCAATGCTGAGAATCCGCAGCCAGACTATTGGAAGAACCTGCCAAGCAGCTACTACGACATCTGGAATGCTGACGCGCTGGGCAACAATGCGTCTACACTCCAGAGCTGGTACAACTCTTACAACTACTGGACAGCAAGCAAGGCCAACCGCCAGATTGACTGGGATCGCCTCTATTATGCCAACACTCAGGCTGCCAACCAGGGCCATGATGCACTCTACTTCATCCAGGCCAAGCACAGCGACAACCTGATGTTCAACATGGCTTCCACCCTGTCGGCTAAGGTTACCAAGCGCTCTACTCTCGTAGGCGGACTGGTATTGGGCAGCAACAGCAACCGTCACTATCAGACCATGGACGACCTGCTCGGTGCTTCCTTCTTCCACAACATCAACACTTATGCGCTCGGCACCTATCCTGCCGATGACCCAAGAGTGCAGTACGACCTCAACACAGCAGGACCCAACAACCTCGGCTCTCTCGTTTACGAAGGCGACAAGTTCGGTTACGACTATAAGATTGAGGTGATGAAGGGCTTGCTCTGGACTTCCTACACTGCTGAGATGGGACGTTTCCAGACCATGATCAGCGCCAAGCTCGGTCAGACCAACATGCGTCGTCATGGCTATATGCGCAACGGTATGGCTGCCAACAACTCTGAGGGCAACAGCCGTATAGCACGCTTCGGCGAGGGCGGTGCCAAGGGTAGCATCAACTTCGATGCCGGCAAGGGTCATGTATTCAAGATTGGTGTAGGTTACGAGTGGCGTCCACCAATGGCCAACGCTGCATTCATCTCTCCTGAGATCTGCAACGACTACGTGCTCAACCTTGGCGACGAGCATGTATTCAGCAGCGAGTTCAGCTATCAGTATCAGAATGCCTGGGTACACGCCAACGTCAACGCATACTATAGCCGTCTCGACCACGTCACAGAGTGGCAGAACTTCTACAACGATGACGAGAACTCTTTCACCTACCTCAGCATGACAGGATTGGAGAAAGAATACTATGGCATCGAGGCAGGTCTCGACTTCAAGGTGGCTTCTTTCCTTAACTTCAAGGCCATCGGAACCATCAGCGACGCCAAGAACATCAACAATGCCAACGTGAACTACATGCTCTCCAAGTCGGCAGAGGTGGTTAAGGACTACGCATATATTAAGGACATGCGCGAAAGCGGAACTCCTCTTACTATCGGTAGCCTTGCACTCGACTTCCATAAGAGCGGCTGGTTCGTCAACCTCAACGCCAACTGGTACGACCGCATCTATTTGTCATACTCACCAAGCTATCGCTACAAGTCTTCTCTGAAGAACCACGACATGCTCTTCAACGACGAGCCTCTCCCAGGTTCTGTTGACCAGGCTAAGGGACACGGCGGATGGATGGTAGACGGAAGCATCGGCAAGAGTATCCGCCTCAAGCACGGTAGTCTGAACTTCAACCTCATGATAACCAACATCCTCAACAACCGCAAGATTGTTTCAGGTGGTTATGAGCAGAGCCGAAGCGACTATACCCTCAACAAGGAAAACGAGGCCAAGGATCGCGTCTACAAGTTCTCTAAGAACCCTAAGAAGTATTACGTATTCGGAACCAACGGAATGTTCCAGGTATCATACAGATTCTAAAAGAAGAGAAAGATATGAAAAAGTTAAAATATATCGCAATGGCATTTGCTGCCCTGCTCTTGGCTTCATGCATGGGCGACGGTTATGCTGATTCCGTGGGAGAAAAGGATTATACCGGCCCTGCCATCGGCAACAACAAACTGGAGGCTACCAATGTCATCACCATCTCCGAACTGAAGGAGAAATATGCTACACAGATAGAACGTGGCCTGTACAAGCAGGTGGACGAGGACATCAAGATATTGGGTATCGTTACTGGTAACGACCTCGGAGGCAACCTCTACAACCAGATTTGCCTGCAGGACAAGACGGGCGGTATCTTGGTTTGCATCGGCAAGAGCGGACTCTATGGCGAACTGCCTGTAGGCCAGCAAGTGCTTATCGACTGCAAGGGCCTCTACATCGGTGGCTACGGCAAGCAGGCTGAGTTGGGCGGTGTCTATACCAAAACCGACAAGGGCTCACAGTCTATCGGTAAGGTAGACCGCTACGTATGGGAGAAGCACTACAAGATTATCGGCGAGGCCGATGAGGCCAAGGCTGAGGCAATGGTTGAGGTGTTCGACCAGACTAAGATCAAGGATGCCGACTATCTGAAGTCTTGCTCAGGCAAGCTGATGAGAATAGAGGGTGTAACCTTCGCCGATGCAGGTAAGAAGGTGTTTGCAGCAGATGCAGACAAAGACAAAGCCAACTGCGTAAACCGCGAATTCTCTGGCATCAGCAAAGACAACATGGTGGTTCGCACTTCTGCCTACGCCAAGTTTGCTAATGCTCTCCTGCCAGAAGGTCCACAGAACGTTACTGGTATCTTCACACGTTATGCTGGAAGCAAGAACGACACATGGCAGATTCTTATCCGTACTGCAGACGACGTGAAGGTAGCCAAGGGAACAGAACAGTGTCCATACACCGTAGCGGAAGCCATCCAGTTGATTAACGACGGAAAGACTACCGAGACCAATGTTTATACCGAAGGTATCATCTGTTCTGAGCCAAGTGTAAGTGTACAGTATGGTAATGCTGATTTCTACATCTCTGTAGACGGCAAGGGTATGAATGCTGACGGAACTGGCAATCCTGCCAAGACCATCAAGGTATTCCGCAACTACTATCTCAACAAGGATAAGTACACCGATGCCAACAAGGACTTGATCAAGAAGGGACAGAAAGTTGTCATCTGCGGCAAGCTCTTGCTCTACAATGGTGTAACACCGGAAATCAACAGTGGAAACTATATCGTTTCCATCAAATAAAACTAACTCAAGTAGAAAACTATAAAAAGAATAATCAATATGAAAAAGTTCATTTATTCATGCTTGTTCTTGGCTATGGCAGCCATAACATTCAGCAGCTGCGAGGATGTTCCAGCTCCTTACAATATGCCTACAGAGAATGAATCTCAGAAAGTTCTGCCTTCAGGTACTGGTACTGCCGCAGACCCATTCAACGTGGCAGGTGCAGTAAAGTACATCGAAGATGGTGGAAGCGAATCTGAGTTGAAATACGTTAAGGGTAAGGTGGTATCAATCGAAAAATTTGATGCAAGCTATGGTAGCATGATATATTACATTTCAGACGACGGTACTTCTACCAACCAGTTCAAAGTTTACAATGGTTATGCCGGCCCTAACCGCACCAAGTTCTCTGGCGCAGACGCTCTCAAGGCGGGCGACGAAGTTGTTATCTGCGGTAACCTTATCGTATTCAGTGGAACCAAAGAGTTCCAGACAGGCAACTACATTGTATCTCTTAATGGCGAAGGAGGAACAACCACTCCGGATACTCCTACCACTGGAAAGGGTTCAGAGAGCGATCCATACACCGTAGCAGAAGCTATCGCAGCCATCAAGGCAGACGCTCCTACCAGTGAGGTTTACGTGACAGGTATCGTTTCTGATGTTTATTTTTACAGTGATCAATACAAGAGCCTTTCTTACTACATCTCTGACGATGGTAAGAGCAAGGACATGCAGGTTTATTCTGGTAAGGGCTTGAATGGTGCAGACTTCACATCTAAGGATGATTTGAAGGTTGGTCAGAAGGTAACTATCAAGGGTATCATCAAGGCATTCAACAAGAATGGTACTGATATTATGGAGATTGACAAGAACAGCACTATCGTCAAGATAGAAGGCGAAGGTACTGGCGGTGAGGTTACTCCAAAGCCAGATACTCCTGATACAGGCAATGGCAAGATAACATTTGCCGACGACCACAGGACTCTTACGCTTGAAAACAGCAATGCAACTGCTGGTGAAAGCGTGTCTTTTGACTTCACTGCACAGAACTACGAAAATCAGACAGACATGACAACTATAAAGTTGTCTGATGGAACAACTATCACCTTTGATGCTAATGGTGAGACAAATGGTTCAAAATACTACACTTCAGGAACTGCAGTTCGCGTTTACAAGAATAACAAGATTATCATAAAGGGTACAAAAGAAATTGCAAAGATCATCTTCCACTGCAATGCACCATATACAAAGAATGGTGAAACTGTTAATTGCGACGGTAATGAGACTGCAACCATAAACTTCTCTGGCAAGACTGCAACCTACATCAATGTGTTTACAGGTACAACAGGTGGTGGTGTTCAACTTAGATTCTCATCTATCGAAATTGTTTATGCCAAGTAATCCACTCAATTACAAATAACTTTAACTATCCCCATTGCCTCTCATCAGACAATGGGGATTTTTAATTCATTTGGTTGCTAAATTACTCAACTTTCGCATGCAAGCGCCACACGCCCAGAACCAACGGTCACCGGCCGAAGAGAATTGAAAATCGCAGGTCGAAGGGTAAAGCAAAGGGAAAAGGCAGAAGCTCTTAGCCCAGGGCAACGCAAAGAAAAGAGCAGTTCATTACAGCAGCACGCCCAGAAGGGGCAGAAGCTCCTAGCCCAGGGCAACGCCCTGGGTATAAAGGCAGCCAGCAAGGCGCCCTGTAAGGGCAAAAGCTTTAAAACTCAGGCATTTTTTAAAGCTTTTGCCCTTACAGGGCGACAAGTTTGCGAACATGATAACCCAGGGTGTTACCCTGGGCTAAGAGCTTCTGCCCCTTCAGGGCGTGCTGATAATATGAGGTCTTCAGCCCGTACTTGAACAACTGGCGAAAGTGGAGTAATTTACAGAAAAAGAGGGAGGAAGATACAAAAACAGCTGGAAATATTTGGCAGTAAGGAGAAAAAATCGTAACTTTGCACCCTGTTAAGTCAAAAGGCTATAATGGGCATGCACCGAAAGGACATGAAATGATGGCAACATCCCCATGACGTCTAATTTTAATAACCCAAATAAAAGTAAAAACAAAATGAAAAAAGGTATTCATCCAGAGAACTATCGTCCAGTAGTATTCAAGGATATGTCTAATGGCGACATGTTCCTCTCACAGTCAACTTGCAAGACCAACGACACTGTTGAGTTCGAAGGCGAGACTTACCCAGTAGTAAAGATTGAAATCTCAAGCACCTCTCACCCATTCTATACAGGTAAGAGCAAGCTCGTTGATACAGCTGGTCGCGTTGACCGCTTCATGAACCGTTACGGCAAGTTGAAGAAGTAATATACCTTTTTATATATAAGGATATATTATCAATACGAGATAGAAGGTGCGTTCTAACGTAGTTGCATATGCGTTAGTGCGCACCTTTTACTTTTCTTTATCACCCCACTCTTCTTATAAGATTCATCCTAACATCTTATTATCTATTTTATCATTTAACATTCACTATGTTATGAAACAAATCAAGGTTTATTTATTCGCTCTCCTCGCAGTGCTCTCTATGGCAGCCTGCGGAAGTAGCGACGACGGAGACGGAAATGGTTCGAATGAAATCAACACCAACAAGAACGAGGTAACAACCGACAAGGCTGTCACCCGACTGGAGTTTCCTAAACTGAAAGGCGGAAACAGCATTATCCGTGTTTATCGTGACGGTAACAGCAAACAATACGACCCAGACAACGTAAACTATGCAGTAGAATGGGATTGCGACAAGAAATCGCAACGCTGGTCATGCTATATCATCACCACAAAGAACAGAGCCAAGAATACAAATCGCTATTATAGTGAAAGCAACCAATACCCCAACGACCCAGCTCTTACCTCTGTACAAAGATGGGAGAAAGACTATATTTATGGTTCAGGCTTCGACCACGGACACATCTGCAATTCCCAAGACCGTCTGTACAGTGCCAACGCCAACTATCAGACGTTCTATCTCACCAATATGCAGCCACAATATAAAGTATTCAATGGAACTCATCCCGACCATAAGTTTGAAGGGCTTTGGATCAAGATGGAGAACTATCTGCACGGATTCAAACTCAATGACACAGACACCATGTATGTTTGCAAGGGCGGTACCATTGAAAAAAAAAATATCTTGATGCGTATTCAAAACAAACTGATTGTCCCCAAGTATTTCTTTGTGGCAGTCCTCGTCAAGAAGATGGTCAACGGACAGGCTTACTACAAGTCTATCGGCATGTGGTTCCCTCACACCAATGTATATCATGGAGACGACAAGTTGTCTGATTACACCATGAGCATCAAGGACCTGGAAGCAAAGACCGGCATTGACTTCTTCTGCAATCTGCCCGACAATATCGAGCAAGATGTAGAAAGTAAAAAAATACTTAGCGACTGGGGAAGTATAGAAAAATAAGAAGTCAAAGGATAATAGCCATTTAGCTTGGTTTCCTATACACAAGTAATACTTCAGTAAGACAAAAAAAATCGCATGTTTCAAAAGTTCATTACAGAACTGTCGAAACATGCGATTTTTTATAAGGCAACTTTGTATTTATCGTAACATCCTTCGTTATCTCCGATTATTCAGCCGAGAAGAGTCTGCCTTGAGAGGCTTGATGGTCGCACCCATGCCAAACGAAGAAGAACTCTTTACTGTCTTCTCGCTTGCCTTAGAAGAACCGAAGGCCTTGGCCTGACTGGTTGGGTTGACACGCTTTAAGTCAATATAAATCACATCACCCTTCGAACTTCCCGTACCTATCATATAGCCCCAGAAAGTATCCACGTCATATCCCTTTTCTGCCCCTAAGTGGAAGCCTGCCTGTGAAGAGCCATGGTCCATGACAAACGTAGCCCCAGAGTTCTTATACTGGATATAAATATCGTAATTATCATCAATATACCATTTAAACTCCAAGGTCTGTTGATCCGCGACAGAACCATCATCGTTATACTTATAGTCAGTCTCCACGCCCTCTCCACTCAAAGCATCACGAGTGTTAGCATATTGGAAGAACTTCATATCGGCATAGAACTCATTAGTCTGTCGTGACTGCCCATCATCTGAAAGATAAGAATAGGTTACCGGTCCATACCATTCGCCTGTGAGCAACTGTGCCTCTTCCACAAGTCCATTATTCTGCGAACCTCCTTGCCAACCATTATTCCAATCATTGTTGTTCCATCCCCAGTCGTCATAATGATCGTACCAACCATAAGGATCATACCAATAATCATCACCATCGCAGCTGGTCATTGTAAGCGACATGGCAGCTATCACAGCCATTGTCAGCAAAGAATATACTTTTTTCATATCAATAGTAGTTTAATCAGAATTTATTTATTTTCCGGAAAGAATCGCTTTGGCAGCATGGTGCTGTCGTTCTGCTCCTGAGCACTCTCCTGCTGTTCTTCCTTATTATTACTGCGTGTCTTGGCGTAGCCGTAATTTCCCCAAGAATTATACCAGCCGTCGGAATCATACCAGTAATAATTGTCCCAGTCGGGCGTATCTACCTTGTAGAACTCGAAGCTGATCCATCTGTTCGTACTGTTGAAATCTATATCGCCACAGAAGTAACCATTGTCGTCAAGGTGATAGTTGCGGATGACAGCCTTCTCCTGCGTGTCACGGAATGTGATATAAATGGTTGTGCCACTCACCTTCCAGTAAATGCGGTTGGCCACATAGTCCCAGGGCGCATTGCTGTAATAGTCTATCCAGTAGCCGTCGCCAGAATCGTAACCCGAATTGAAAGTTACCTCAGACTTGTTTGACTGATAATAACGTCCTTGATAATCCAGCTGCGTCTGCATAATTCCCTCCCATGTACCATTGAGGGCATAGGCAATTTCGGCATCCTCATCACATGAAGTGAGCGAGAGCATCATGACAGCCATGAATATCATTGAGAAGTAATAAGTAATCTTTTTCATATCGCTTTTGTTTATAAGTTAATATTTTCGTTAAATTCTGGTGCAAAGATACCTCATTCTTTTCTTAGGGCAAAGGGAATAGTAGATTATTTTAAGGAAAAATCCCTATTAAAAAGCGGATTTTCCCTAAAATGTTTGGAAATATCAAGTTTAATGCCTAACTTTGTACCAAACTTTATAAAAAAAGCATGAAACGCTTACATTTTTTAATTATACTATCATTTATAACAATCTTTTCATCAGCAGAACCCTTTTGCGATGTCAGAAAGTTTTCAATCCTCGATGGACTTGCAGCCAACTCCATTTCCGATTTGGCACAAGGCTACGACAATATGATGTGGTTTGGCACCTTGAATGGTCTGTCCTATTACGACGGCTATCATTTCAAGACATTCCGTGACGAGCCCGACGACATCGACATCATGAGTACCAACCGCATACTCGCCATCTTCCCAAGCCCAGACAACAATGTGTGGGTAGTCACCTTCGACCGCAAGCTATACATCTTCGATACAGAGCAATGCCAGTTTATCAAGGTTGGCACGATGCTCTGCCAGCGTTTCGGCATCCATTTGGAGTCGAGCCAGATATATCCACTCGCCAATGGACACACCTGGATTACGACTCACAAACAGAACTTCCTGATTCGTGTAGGTCAAGGAAAGGACATAGAGAGCATGAAGCCCGAGCTCATCAAGGTGGGCGAAAAAGGACTGCGAAGCGGCAACGTATGGTTTATCAAGCAAGACAAGCAAGGCCGTGAATGGATTCTCACCGACAAGGGAACATTCATCTACGGCAAGAACTTCCATACCTCTACGCCCTTCAAGTGGTTCAGAGAAGTGGGCAACACCATCTTCCTCGCCACGACTGATGGCAAGGTGGCTGTCTACGACAAGCAGAACCATCTCTCCTGGATTCCCATGCCAGCAGGCGTCACTCGCATCAACGAGCTGAAGAATACTGGTTATCAGTTGATTATCGCTACCAACATAGGACTCGTAGTGTACAATCCACGCACATTCAAGACCGACGTCATCAGTGTGCAGAATCCCAACCAGCCCGTAGCAGAAGTGAAGAAAGCCTACGTAGACGGGCACAACATGGTATGGGCATTTACCGAAGGACAGGGCGTGACGGTGATCAATCCACAGACAATGACCGCCCGATGGCTCTATGCCGACACTCCAACGCCAGCCGACCGTACCACAAGCAACAGCTTCTTTATCATGGAAGACGAGCACGGCACGCTGTGGACTATTCCCAACTATGGCACCTTCAGCTACTACGACCGCAAGACGGGAAAGCTCGTTCCCTATATGCTGAAAAGCCACTCGTCAGGCAACTTCTATATACCTTATATCTCAAAATATGTCGTTTCAGATCAAGGCATACTCTGGCTAATAGGCATACACGACCTGACGCAGGTGAACTTCAAGTTCCACAACTACAGCATGACCAAGCTCGAAGAAGGAGAGTCGGAAGTAAGAGCCATGGCTTACACTAACAACGGATTCCACTGGGATGGTTTCAATTCGGGACACCTCAAGATCAGCGACAGCCACTTCAAAAAGATTGGTTATCTGCAGTCCAACGGACAGATCAGCCAAAAGCAGACACCCTTCTCACGCTCAGGTATTTATGCCATCTATCAAGACATGAAGGATAGAATGTGGATAGGCACAGACGGCGACGGACTGTATCTGTATGACCGAAACACCATGCGCCATTTCTGCTACAATGCATCCGACAGAAATTCCCTCCCGGGCAACAGCATCTATGATGTGGTGAGCGACCGACAGGGCAACATCTGGGTAGCCACATACGGAGGAGGCTTGGCACTTATGCGTGAAGACCCACAGGGCAACATCACATTCCTTACTTCTCGTAACGGACTGAGATGGCCAAAGGAACATTACAGTAAAGTACGTAGAATCACCTGTACCGCCAGTGGCGAAATGCTCATCGGAACCACAGGCGGCCTCGTCACCTTCAAGGAAGAAAAGCACCCTTCCAAAAACATACAATTCCACACCACTTCCTACAGGGAGAACGACACAACATCGCTCACCGCATCAGACATCAACTACATCCTGATGCGTTCCAACGGCGACACCTATGTATCAAGCATCGGAGGAACCCTCGACATGATAACAAGCGAAAACCTGCTGCTGGACAATCTGAAGGTGAGATACTGCAAATTCATCAATACCAGCGAGGGAAATGTGCAGAGCATGATAGAGGACAACAGTGGCAACATCTGGCTCATCAGGGAGTCGAGTGTCGATAAATACAACCCCAAGACAAAGAAGCTGACCGTCTTCGGTCCCAACGACTTCGACCTCAACATGACCTTCTCGGAGGCACGACCCATTCACGACCCTGTAACCGACAACATCACAGTAGGCACTGTACGGGCAGGCAGCCTGACGTTCAACCCCGCGAGACTGAAGCAGACCGACTATCAGCCCCGCATAATCTTCACTGAGCTGCACTACAACGGAAGCAACGAGAACATACCTATCCTGCACCAGAAGAAGATAGTCATCCCAGCCAACAAACGCAACCTGTCCATCAGCTTTGCCGCACTCGACTATACACGCAAGTACCAGCAGTACTATAAATACCGCATCGAAGGACATACCCCCGAAGGCGTATGGATCGACCTTCGAGGACAGAACCGCATCGGCTTCAACCGAATCTCGCATGGCAACTATGTGCTCAAGGTCATCGCCACCAATACGCATGGCAAATGGAGCAAACACGTGGCTTCTCTGGAACTCGACGTGCAACCGACGTTCTGGGAAAGCATCTGGGGCAAGCTGCTCATCATCCTCATCATTGCCGGTGTTACGGCTTTGTGTTTCATCACATACAACAAGCAGCAGAAGGAACGCATCAACCACGAGATGAAGAACAGGTTCTTCAGCAAGGCTTCACACAAGCTTCGCACTCCACTCACGCTCATCGGAGGTCCGATAGACGAGGTGTTGGAAAAAGAGGACAACCTCTCTACCGAGAGCCGCAGCCTGCTGCAGATGGTTCAGCGCAATGCCAAGGAGATGCTCAATATGCTCAACAAGATGCTGAAGTTTGACAACGGAAGCGACTTCTATCTTGACGAAGGAAGCGATCAGGCATTCGTGTCAAGCGAGAACAACGGCAGCATCAGCGACGAGACAGCCAAAGGCTATCTCAAGGAAGTAGAAGAGACAGAAGAGGACGACAAAACTGAACAGGCGGAAAAGGACATCACCATCCTCGTCGTAGAAGACAACCCCGACCTGCGCCAGTTCCTCTTCACCATCCTCAAGACAGACTATAATGTACTGCTTGCCGAAAACGGCAAGGAAGGCTTGGTAATGGCAAGAAACAAGATGCCCGACTTCATCCTTACCGACGTCACCATGCCTGTGATGGACGGTTTCACGATGGTACACTACATCAAGCAGGACACCAACACAGCCCATATTCCTATCATCGTACTGTCGGCTAAAGCCAGTGTGGAAGACCACCTGCGAGGCTTCGAGGAAGGTGTGGACGGTTATCTCACCAAGCCGTTCTCGGCCACCTACCTCAAGGGACGCATCGAGGCTGTCATCAATCAGCGTCATGCCCTGCAGCAAGACATGCTGAAACAGATACAACGAGCCGAGGGTGCCGAATTCCATATCACGCACGAATATCCACAGACAGCATCCGGACAGGGCGACAACAGAAGCCCGGCTACAAATAAGCGCATGACGGAAGAGGACGCTCTGACCGAGAAGATCGTACAGTTCATCAATGAGAACATGAGCAATCCCGACCTCAAAATCGATGACATCGCCGTAGCCATGGGTATGAGCCGCAGCGTGCTCTACGGCAAGATCAAGAATGCTGTGGGCATGAAGCCTATCGACTTCGTACGCCACATCCGCATCATGCGTGCCACCGAGTTGCTCTGCAATACCGACGAAACTCTTAGCAGCATCGCCTACTCTTTGGGCTTCAGCGATCCTAAGTATTTCTCGAAGGTATTCAAAAAGGAAATGGGTATCATTCCAAGCGAATATAGAGAAAATTCAAAGTAATAACACTTTTTTATACCTGGTGCACGAAAAAAACGAGAATTTACACCTTGATTCTGTACGAAAGCAGTACCTTTGCACCAGTTCTTAGAAAAGTTAAATGATAGTTTAATTCTTGAATACTCCTTTCCTTCAACAACGAAAGGAATATTCAAAGTGATCCGGGGATTGTGAAATTCCCGGATTTTTTTATAAAAAAATATCAGTAACTATAGACACATATGAAAGAAAAATCGTATCTTTGCACTCAGTTTAAGATACGATAACTGAGATTAAAACTATAAAAAGATACATAAAAAGAAAATGAGAACCGTTTACGAATTCTCTGTCAAGGACAGAAAGGGAAAGGACGTTTCCCTCAAGGAGTACGCCAACGAGGTGCTGCTCATCGTCAACACAGCCACGAAGTGTGGCTTCACCCCACAGTATGAAGAACTGGAAAATCTCTATGAGAAATATCACTCACAAGGTTTTGAAATCCTCGATTTCCCTTGCAACCAGTTTGGTCAGCAGGCACCCGGTACCGACGAGAGTATTCATCAATTCTGCAAGCTTACTTACGGCACAGAGTTTTCACGCTTCAAGAAGATAAAGGTAAACGGTGATGACGCCGCTCCTCTTTACAAGTTCCTCAAGGAGGTGAAAGGTTTCGCTGGCTGGGACGAGTCACACCCTCTCTACCCTGTCCTCGACAAGATGCTGAGTGAGGCCGACCCCAACTACAAGGAGAGTGCCGACATCAAGTGGAACTTCACCAAGTTCCTCATCAACAAGAAAGGTCAGGTTGTTGCCCGCTTTGAGCCTACCACCAGTTTCGAAGTCATCTCTGCAGCCATCGAAGAATGGCTGAAAGCATAAAACATAAAAATCCCCTGCAGGTTCAAACTTGCAGGGGATTTTTTATTTTCAAGAATTATAGTATTTGTTTACTCAAGAAATTACACTTTAGGAACATCCTTGAGGAACTGCTCTATCTCTTCGTCGCTGACAGAATAGTTCTGCAGATCGCCATTGATGTAGCTGTCGTAAGAAGGCATATCGATGAGACCATGACCAGACAGACAGAAGAGGATGACCTTCTCCTCGCCCTTCTCCTTCGCCTTGAGCGCCTCACGGATAGTGGCAGCGATGGCATGACAGCTCTCTGGAGCAGGAATGATTCCCTCGGTACGGGCAAAGAGCATACCTGCCTGGAACGACTCCAACTGAGGAATGTCCACACCGTGCAGATAACCGTCCTTGAGCAACTGCGAGATGATCATACCGGCACCATGATAACGCAGACCACCAGCATGAATGTTGGCAGGCTTGAAGTCATGACCCAGAGTGAACATCGGCAGCAGCGGAGTGTAGCCAGCCTCATCGCCGAAGTCATATTCGAACTTACCTCTTGTCAGCTTAGGACAGCTCTCTGGCTCGGCTGCGATAAACTCAGTGTTCTTCTCTCCGCTCAGATTATGACGCATGAATGGGAAAGCCAGTCCGCCGAAATTGCTTCCGCCACCGAAGCAGGCAATCACCTGATCGGGATATTCGCCAGCCATCTGCATCTGCTTTTCTGCCTCCAGTCCGATGATCGTCTGATGCAGAGCCACATGGTTGAGCACCGACCCCAGTGTGTACTTACAGCCCGGAGTGGTAGTAGCCAGTTCGACAGCCTCGCTGATAGCAGTACCGAGTGAACCAGGATGATTAGGGTCGCGTGTGATGATGTTCTTTCCGGCACGTGTACTCATTGATGGAGAACCCTCCACCGTAGCGCCAAAGGTACGCATGATGCTGGAGCGATAAGGTTTCTGACGCATGGTGATCTTCACCTGATACACAGCTGCCTCCAGTCCGTAGAGTTTGGCTGCATACGACAAGGCTGCGCCCCACTGTCCTGCACCAGTCTCAGTGGTGACGTTGGTGTCGCCCTCCTGCTTGCAGTAGTAGCACTGTGGCAAGGCCGAATTAATCTTATGAGAGCCTAAAGGATTGACACTCTCGTTCTTGAAATAGATGTGGGCAGTAGTACCCAGTGCCTCCTCCAGACCGTAGGCACGCACCAGCGGAGTGGAACGATAGAAGGTGTACTTCTCCTGCACGTCCTCAGGGATATCGATCCAGGCATGTTCTGTATCGAGCTCCTGCTTGGCACACTCCAGGTTGAACACGTGCGACAAGTCCTCAGCCGTCATGGGCTTGTGGGTCTGCGGATTAAGTGGTGGCAATGGCTTGTTAGGCATTTCTGCCTGAATGTTGTACCACTGTGTAGGAATGTCTTTTTCCTGTAGGATGAACTTTTTCTGTCTCATAATTTTTAAGTTGATATTGATTGTGATTGTTATTGTTATTCTTAGTCTTACACTTTATCTTATTCTTGTATTCTTGATTTTACTTTTGTATTTCCTGGAGAATGGCGACAGCCTGTTCCACACTCGTGATGCGGGCGATACGAAGGAATCGCTTGTTGTTCTTCTCTTTCAACGCACATTGCTGTACGTGGCAAGTGGCATAGTTGAGAACCTTCGAGAACATCGTGCTGCGATAGAACGGACTCTGCACGTTGCTTACAAACTGCATTTGCATAGTACCCTGTTTGAGCATGATCTTCTCGCAGCCCAAGCGTTTGCCGAGGCGTCGCAAGCTCACCACGTGCATCAGTTCCTCACCCTCACGGGGCACAGGTCCAAAGCGGTCGATGATTCGCTTTCGGTAAGCAGCCAGGTCGTCATCATTCTCTATGCGGTCCAGTTCCCTGTAGAGCAACATTCGCTCGCTACTTCCCGGCACATAGGTGTCGGGGAAATACATCTCTAAGTCGCTCTCGATAGAACAGTCATCCACGAAGTCGTCACCCGTGAGCTGCTGTCCCTCGTCCATCTCCTCCTGATACAGGTCGCCAAACTCCTCATTCTTCAGTTCGGTGACAGCCTGCGACAGGATCTTCTGATAGGTTTCATATCCCAGGTCTTCCATGAATCCGCTCTGCTCCGAACCCAGAAGGTTTCCGGCACCGCGAATGTCGAGGTCCTGCATGGCGAGGTTGAACCCGCTTCCCAGATCGCAGAAGGTCTCCAACGCCTCCAGTCGGCGGCGAGCATCAAGTGTCAGTGTACTCTTCGGCGGAGCCACGAGATAACAGAAAGCCTTCTTGTTGCTACGCCCCACCCTGCCTCTCATTTGGTGCAGGTCGCTAAGACCGAAGTGATGGGCATTGATGATGATGATGGTATTGGCGTTCGATATGTCGATACCGTTCTCCACAATAGTTGTCGAGAGCAGCACATCGTAGTCGTAGTTCATGAATCCCATAATGACCTTCTCCAGTTCCTCGGGCTTCATCTGTCCGTGTCCTATCGCCACGCGGCAGTCGGGCACGTACTTTTCTATCATCAGTTTCAACTCCATGAGCTTCGATATACGGTCGACGACGACATACGCCTGTCCGTTACGGCTCATCTCGAAGTTGATGGCATCTGCCATGGTATCACCGCTGAAGGTCACCACCTCCGTTTGTATCGGGTATCGGTTGGGCGGCGGCGTGCGCATGATGCTCATGTCGCGTGCACCCATCAGCGAGAACTGCAGAGTGCGGGGAATAGGTGTGGCACTCATAGTCAGCGTGTCGACATTCACCTTCAGCTGGCGCAGCTTCTCCTTGGTGCTGACGCCGAACTTCTGTTCCTCGTCGATGATGAGCAGACCGAGGTCATGCCATTTCACAGTCTTGGAAATCAGCTTGTGTGTCCCCACTACAATGTCTGTCCTGCCCTCCTTGAGGTCTTCCAGCAACTGTCTGGTCTCCTTGGCGGAGCGTGCCCTACTCAGGTAGTCCACCTTTACCGGCATTCCCTCCAGTCGGTTTCTGAAAGTCTGGTAGTGCTGAAAAGCCAGCACCGTGGTAGGCACCAGCACAGCCACCTGCTTGCTGTCGCATGCCGCCTTGAAGGCTGCGCGTATCGCCACCTCCGTCTTTCCGAAGCCCACATCGCCGCACACCAGTCGGTCCATGGGTCGTGCGCTCTCCATGTCGGCCTTTACGTCCATGGTGGCTTTGTTCTGGTCGGGCGTGTCCTCGTATAGGAACGAGGCCTCCAACTCATGTTGCAGATAGGAGTCGGCGCTGAAGGCGAATCCCTTCTCCTTACGGCGGCGGGCATAGAGTTTGATCAGGTCGCGCGCGATGTCCTTGATGCGCTTCTTCGCCTTCTCCTTCAGTCGGTCCCAGGCACCCGTGCCGAGGGTCGACAGTCGGGGCGGCTCGCCCGTATCGCCGCTACGATATTTGCTGATCTTATAGAGCGAGTGGATGGATACATCCACCTTGTCGTTGTTCGTGTAGACGATGCGTATCATCTCTTGATAGCTGTTGCCCACCGGCACACGCACCAGTCCGCCAAACTTTCCGATGCCGAAATCCACGTGCACGATATAGTCGCCCGGCTCCATCTCCTGCAACTCCTTCATCGTGAGCGCCATCTTGCCGGCACGTGCTGAGTCCGATCGAAGACTGTACTTATGGAATCGGTCGAAGATCTGATGGTCGGTAAAGAAACAGCACTTCTTGTCGTTGTCGATGAAGCCCTCGTGCAGGGTCTTGTCCACGGGCACAAACCTCACCTGATAGCGCTTCAGTTCCTCACTCTCAAAAATATCCTTGAGTCGCTGTTGCTGCTTGCTGCTGTCGGCCAATATATATAAAGTGTACTGCTGCAGTAGATAGTCTTCCATCATCTGGCCTATGAGGTCGAAATTCTTATGGAACAGGGGCTGAGGCACGATATGGAACGGCACCACGTCGGCAGCCTCCTCTGTCTTGCGCTCCGCCACACCCTGTTCGGCGATGCCAAACTCTATGCGCTGGCGCTCCGCCACACCCTGCTGAAACTGCAGGGCCGATGACAGGTTCAGCTCTTTCTTCATGGCGCGTCTTATCCGTTCCGCCTCCACCTCGGTGGCTCCCTCCATCTGTTCCACCATGCTCTGCGAGGAGAAGCCCTCCTTGTATATCTGGTCTATACGGTCATAGACGAACGTAAAGTCCTTCATCGCCACCACAGCCCGCTTGTCGAGGAAATGCAGGAAGGGCAGTTTCTCACCCTCAGCAAGCGAGAGTTCGGGCACAATCTCCACACTCTCACGCCGGTCGCGCGACAACTGGTCCTCAATACTGAAAGTACGTATGGTGTCTATCTCGTCACCGAAGAAGTCGATGCGGAAAGGAAACTCGCAGCTGTAGGAATAAATATCGAGAATGCTGCCTCGTATGGCAAACTGACCAGGCTCGTAGACATAATCTGTCTCCATGAAGTCGAAGTCGCGCAGTTGATGCGAGATGTCCATGAGCGACACCTGGTCTCCCACTGCAAGCTTAATAATACGCTCGTCGAGATTCTTCTTCGACACCACCATTTCTGCCAGAGCATCGGGGTAAGTAACGACATAGAGTGGCTGCGAGGATGCCAGTCGTGCCAGCACCTCGGTACGCAATATCTCGTTGGCAGCATCCTTCTGTCCGTATTTCACAGCACGCCTGTAAGTAGAAGGAAAGAAGAAAGCCTGATCCTGCCCCAGTATCTGCACCAGGTCGTGATAGAAATAGCCCGCCTCGTCGGCATCATTGAGCACGAAGAGCACCGGGCGAGCCAACCGCTCTTTGACAGCGGCAAAAAACAAAGGCGCAGAAGAGCACCCCAATCCACTGAGGAAAACGGTCTTCTGCGTTTTTCTATCCAATAATTTCAGGAGCGCCTTCGCCTGGGGCGACCGCTCAAAAATATGTACTATTTCCTGTATTTCCACTTCTCTTCAGTCTTCGCCCCTACACCTTCTTGGGATATTTCTTAAACCATCCATCCCAGCGCAGGCGCATCACACCAAAGAAAGCCTCACCAAAGATTCCACCGCTCATCTTGCTCGTACCCTCACGTCGGTTGACGAAGATTACGGGCACTTCCTTAATCTTGAAGCCAATCTTGTGGGCAGTGTATTTCATCTCTATCTGGAAGGCATAACCCTTGAAACGGATCTCGTCAAGATTTATGGTTTCCAGCACCTTGCGGCGGTAACATACGAAACCTGCCGTAGTATCATTCACCTTGAATCCCGTGACCATTCTCACATACTTCGAGGCGAAATAGCTCATCAGCACACGACCAATGGGCCAGTTCACCACGTTGACACCCGAGACATAGCGCGAGCCCACAGCCACGTCGAATCCCTCGTCGTGAGTCGCGGCGTAGAGTCGTGGCAGGTCGTTGGGATCATGACTGAAGTCTGCGTCCATCTCGAAGATAAACTCATACCCCTTCTCAAGCGCCCATTTGAAGCCAGTGATATAGGCTGTACCCAGTCCCAACTTGCCCTTTCGCTCAAGGATATGGAGACGGGAGGCAAACTCGCCAGCCATCAGTTCCTTCACGATGGCAGCAGTACCGTCGGGGCTTCCGTCATCAATAACAAGGATATCAAAGTCTTTCTCCAGACCGAACACGGCCCGGATAATCTTCTCGATATTCTCCTTTTCATTATAAGTAGGAATAATTACAACACTATCACTCATAAGCTATTATTGGTTAAAATGAATCGACATGATAATAATTAATATATCTCATGCAAAGATAATGCATTTTTCTGAGTTTGCGAAAAGAAAAAGAGAATATTTTCATTTTCTGAACGATGATTATATTTAATTCACGTTGTTGCAAAATAAAGTAACTACTCAGCACCCCCTATAGCCATAAGTAGTTACTTTAAAATCGTTAAACCACACAACTAAAATCGTTAAACCACATCAGGGCGGACGCATCAAAATGCGTTCGCCTCC
>ULMG01032204.1_pt1 | contig 21438 bp, 29 predicted proteins | sample 1951601 | NCBI WGS metagenome assembly ULMG01 (sample SAMEA4835545, study PRJEB28245) | human gut metagenome | biome: gut microbiome; material: fecal sample | place: Denmark | collected 2008
GATCTGTCCTTATATTAAACCGACAGAGATTGAAACTCAATCGTGGTTTCAAAATGCTGATCCATCAACACAGACATTAACGGATGGAGTAACGGTAACATCAAGTACAGTTGTTCCTCAGAAATGCAGGGAGAATGATTGTGCTGTATGGTATGACGGCAGATGTCATTATAACAAGTAAATATTTATAATTACGCTCTGTTTTTGCAGGGCGTTTTTTTATGCCCTTTTTTAGAAAGCGTCGGGGCAGAACCGGCAAAGGGCACCATTATCAGACTGTCGGCGGTCTTAATAATGCCGAAATCCGCAGGGTGCGAGCATCATCCTTAACAACTGCTTAGCGGATAACAGGAGGTTTTTGTAATGAAAACTGAAGAACTCAAGGCTCTCGGTCTTTCCGATGAGCAGGTAAGAAGTGTTTTTGAGCTTAACGGTAAGGAAATCGATAAGCAGAAGAAGCGCATTGCTGAGCTGGAAGCAGATCTCGAGAATGCAAATGAACAGTTCAAGCAGGCAGATGAAACCCTGAAAAAGTTCGGCGATATGACGCCCGACAAGTATCAGGAAGAGCTTGAAAAGTACAAGAAGGCGGCAGAAGATGCAAAGTCCGAGTATGAAAGCAAGCTCACACGAAGAGATCAGTCGGAATGGATTGATCAGAAACTGGACGAATACGGAGTAGCTTCACCGTATGCCCGTAAACAGCTCAAGGCAGAGTGCTTGTCTGAGGATAGCGGACTTAAATGGAAGGATAATACCTTTTTTGGCTTTGACGACTTTATGAAAGCGGCAAAGAAGAATGACAACAGTCTTTATCTTTCGGAAGAAGAGAAGCAGGCTGCGGCAAAAGAAAGTGCCGCAAAGGAAAAGGCGGCGAGGTTTACCGGACCAATGCAAGGTGACGGCACAGGGACGGAAACAAAAGCCAAAGTACCGCCTAAGATTTTTTAAATTAAGAAAGGATTGATATTTTATGTCACGTATCACAGCATTGTCAATGTTGACAGAAGCAGAAGGCAAGGCTTATCTTGCTGAACGTTACGGTGCAGTCATTGAGGGGCTTCAAAAGTCGCTCGTTTCGGCATCAATGAAAAACAAGGAGCTTTCGGGAGATCCCGACGCAGGTTCACTTGAAGCCAAGAGATTTGTAAACGCAAGCGCAAAGGCTTACGGTACTGCAAGAACAGCAGGCAAGGGCGATAAGGTAAAGGCTCAGGCAGTTACGGTTCCGCTCGACCAGGACAAGGAGATCATCGAGGAGCTTGCGGAGAAGGACGTACGTCTTTTGGGCGTTGAGGGTGTAATCGACCGCAGAACAAACAACCACGTTCTTGTTATGAACTCAGAGCTTGACAAGAAGTTCTTCGCTTGCGCCGCAGACAACGCAACAAGCGTTAATCTTACGGGATATGACAAGATCGAGGATAAGCTCGAAGCATTTATCCAGGAGCTTGAAACAACTCAGAATGATTTCGTTGACGGTATTCCCCGTGAGATTATGAGACTTGTTCTTTCCCCGAAGTATTACGGACTTATCCGTAATCAGCTTGATAAGCAGGAGAGAGCGAATGTCGACACGGGTACAGAGTCATTCAATGTATGGCACGGTGTGGAGACACAGTCTTGCGTTCATCTTCCCACAGGTGTTGACGCTGTTATTATGGCTGACGGTGCGGTTGCACAGCCCGTGTATTCCAACGGCTATAAGGCAGAGAAAATTCCTCTTTCGGACGACTATGCCGTTGAGCTGTTCTTCTATTACGGCACCAAGGCGGTCACTCCCGACCTTATCTTCAAGCCGGCAACGTTTACAAAGGTCAATACAGCTTCGGAGACTTATGACAGCTCCAAGACGTATTACACCGAGTCGAACGGCGTTTACACGGTAGCCGAGATTACCTCTTTTGCTTCGGGTACTACTTATTACACGATGAACTGAGGTGACGGCAATGCTCTTTATGAATAAGCGGACGGGAAATATCCTTTCCGCTACAAACAAAATGAGCATAGCTATGATGCAGGCTTCGGAGAACTATACAGAGTATAAATCCACACCGAAGCCTGCCAAAAACGGCAGAAAGAAGAAGCCGGCGAAGGAGGGCTGAGTATGTATTCTACAAGTCAATTCTATGTTGAAGAATACTTCGGGAATGAAATCTCCTTAGACGATATAAACAAGTATTTGAGCCGTGCTTCTGACGAGCTTGATACGCTCACATACGGTCGTTTAATCAAAGCCTATCCTACAGAACAGATATACGATGAAAAAGTCCAGAAAGCCGTTTGTGCGGTTGCTGAGTGTCTTTACAAGATAGAGGAACAGCGCAAAGCGGTTGCGTCAAGGATTGATACTGACGGAAAATACACGGGACCGATATCCTCAATAAAAGCAGGGGAAGAATCGGTCTCGTATGCTTCCGTAAACAGCAGTTCATCTGTGTATTCCGCGGCGGCCGCAAGCAAGGAAGCACAGAATCAGCTGATAGCTGAAACTGCGGCACGGTATATCGCAAATGTTCCTGATGCGAACGGAATCAATCTGTTGTATGCAGGCGGTGAAGCCTATGTTTGACAGAACTATAACTCTTTTTAATCATCTTGACGGCCAATGGCTTGTTTCCGTAATTCCCGGTGTATCACTTATTGAAAAGAAATCAAGCGAGCTGAAACCGGGAGAAACCAACAACGGTGATACTGTCAAATTGCTGATACAAAGCGACAAGGAACAGCAAATCCGAACGACAGACGGATTGAAGCGATACGCTCAGCCGAAAATGTTTAAAGGATCGGATGAGATAACGTTTGATCTTGCAAAGGATTTCTTCTACGTCGGCGATTGGAACGATGTAAGGACTGTTGCAGACTCGGACTATGAAAACGGACTTTATAACGCAATGAACGACGCATACGACGGAGTGTATCTCATTTCATCGTGTGCGTTTTATTCTCTGCTTCCTCATTTTGAGATAGGGGGTAGGTAATATGAGCGATATAAGTCATTTTAAAGGGATATCGGTTGTTCACGGTGATATCAAAGTGAATATTGACCTTGATAGATTTTCCAAGCAATTCGAAAGGGCGCAATATGAGCTTGATAACATGGTCTTATTGTCGTGTATTGACTATGTTCCAATGAGGACGGCACTTTTGCGGCAAAGGTCGTATGTAGAGGGTCCCGGAAGAGTTGTTTTTCCGGGTCCTTATGCAAGGTTTTTGTATATGGGAAAAGTTATGGTTGATCCTGATACAGGAAGCCCTTGGGCAAGAAAGGATGCTAAAAAGGTCTTAACGGAACGCAAATTGACGTACGGCCAACCGGGAACAGGCGATCATTGGTTTGATCTTGCAAAAGTGCAACATGGGAAATACTGGATAAAAAGAGTTAAAGAAATAGGAGGCGGCGGATAATGTTACCTAAACCGCAAGAAACAATTAAAGTTGACGTTGAGGGCTCAGAGGCAGTTTCTACAGTTCTTTTGCAGCTTATAAATGAATTCCCGGGCAAGGCTGAGAAAATTGCTTTTTCAAGTCTTAGTGAAACATCAGGGATAAGTTTGTTTCCGACGGCGGGTTCCTCTGTCTTATACGAAGAAACGGACATTTGCGGTCACGTAACGCAGATATGCCAATATCCGTTCAGCGTGGTTTACCGCTGTTCACCGTCAACAGAGCAAATGAGAATAAAAATTAAGGAGTTTCTTGACCTGCTCGGTAAATGGCTTGAAAAGCAGGACATCATTGTTGACGGTAAAACATACAAGCTCGAAGAATATCCTGCTTTATCGGCAGGAAACAGAATTATCCAATCTATAAGCCGTACCAATGTTGCACACCTTACGGCAACATATCAAGACGGTATAGAAGATTGGGAAGTGTCGATGACACTTAAATATGAAAACGAATATGACGAATAGGAGTGATTTAAATGGCAGCAGAAACAACAAAAATTAAGTCAAGCAAATCGGCGGTGCTGCTTAATGTCAGCACGGCGGCATCACCGGATTACAAGCGAATCGGTAAGGGCGTTACTTCCTTGCCGATAAGCTACAATCCGAAGATAACAACCGAAACATATGTTGACGAGGACAATGCGACAAACTCGGTTGACAGCTACGAAATTTCGTCCGATATCGAGCAGACTGCAATTAAGGGCGATCCGATTTTTAATTACGTTGATGAAATAAGGAAAAATCTCAAGACAGGCTCGGATTGTGAAACAACGGCTGTTTTGGTTGATCTTTATGACATGACGATTACCGACGGTTCGGGTACAGGTAAGGGTAAGCAGTTCAATGTTACAATTTCGGTATCTGACTGGGAAATTTCGGGCGGTGAAATTGTTAAAATCAAGTACAAGATCGGCTTTAACGGCGATCCGACAGACGTTAGCGTTACTGTTACGAAGGGCGTTATTACAGTCGGTTCAAGCACTAAAGCGGGGTAAATGACTACGAGGGGGCTATATGCTCCCTCTTCTTTTTATAGGAGGATATTATGGAACAGTTAAGGATTCAGCGAAAGGACATTTACGAAATTCAGGTCAATGACAACGGAGATACGATTGTTTTTCGGTTGGGTGACCTTGAATTGCCGTTTAAGCTTGACAAGGCGTTTAACGACGTCAACAAGATACAGCATGACCTGAAAACCCGTCTTATCATTATTGATAAGCAGAAGGACAGCAAGGGCAAGAACGACCTTATGAGCAGAAATCAGCGTGACAGAATTAACGCATGGAAGGACGCATACAGCAAGATGCGCACGGCCATGGACGGCTTTCTCGGTGAAGGCGGCTGTCAGAAGATTTTCGGCGACAGCAATTATCTTGAAATGTTTGACGATCTTTTTGATGAGCTTGACCGTCCGCAGGCTGACGGAAAATCCCACCTTGAGAAGATGAGGCTTTCCGATGAAGCTATTGTCAAGAGAATTGAGGACAAGTATAAGAGCGCAAAGAACAAGCAGGTGATTTAACGTGTACCCTACACACGCAGAAATCAACGGTGAAATTTATCCGATAAACACCGATTACCGTGTCGCAAAGGAATGCTACGAGATCATCAACGATGATACCATATCTGATCAAGAAAGAGCTTTAGCGGTTATTTATAAGCTGTTCGGCTTTGTCCCGCTTGAAAACGGTGAGGTTTTTCTTGATAAAGCTTCGTTCTTTCTGACTTGCGGACAGAAGCAGGAAAATAAGTCAGATGAGCCTCCCGATTTCGATGTAAACGAGGACGAGGGCTTTATTGAAGCTTCATTCAAAAGCTGTTACGGGGTTGATCTTGACGAGATCAATATGCACTGGTGGAAGTTTAACGACCTTATACAGGGGCTTGACAAGCATTGCATACTGTCGAGAGTTCGTGAAATCAGGAATTATGACTTAAACGAAATCAAAGACCCTATACAGCGGTCAAAAATGGCTGAGGCACAGGAACGGTTGAAGCTTCCGGAGAGAATATCAACGGAGGAACAGGAAAAAATTGATGAGTTTGACGCTCTGTTTGGAGGTGATTAAATGGCAGCGGATGGTTCAATAAAAATTGATACCCGAATTGACACAGGTGCTTTTGAACATACTTTTGAGGACATCGACAAAATGTGTAACGGCACTAAAAAGCATCTTGAAAGTATTGCGGAAAGCCTGAATATCAAAACAAATCCGATTGAGATTATAAATAATTCTCAGCTTGCAAAAGCAAAGAAAAAACTTGAAGAAATCAACGCAGAGGTTGAAAAAATACAAGCTCAAACAGACGAACTGCTTCCAAAGGCAGAAACGGAGGAACAGGTTGTTAACCTTCTCAAGCTGGAGGAGGAACAAACAAAAAATCTTGTGGCAGAGCAAAACAATCTCAACAAGGCTATTTCCGAATATGAAGCCAAACAAGAAAAAGTAGTTGCCGAAAAGCAGCAGAAAGACGATATTAAATCTATCAATTCCGACGTTTCCGGCACGGTCGCAGGTGATGATTTTGTATCGAAAATCAAGAATGCCGAGCAGTACGAAGCGACACTTGAAAAGGTCAAAGCAAAAATGCAGACGATTGAGCAGAAAACGGCGAAATTGGCAGCGAAGAAAGGCATTGACGGCTCGGACGCACTGAGCGCAAACAGAGAATATCAGAAGCTTAAAAAGCAGTATGACGCACTCATAGCCAGTGCAGACAAATTTAAACGCTCGTCAAAAGGCGGATTTAATGCTGCGGCAGACAGCGCCAAAAATCTCGGTTCGAGTATGAAAAGTGTTATAAAAACCATGACGAAATATACGCTTGCAATTTTCGGCGCACGATCGGGATTTTATGCCGTAAAGAATGCCATTCGTCAGGTGCTTTCCGACAATGAGGAGCTTAACAATACCGTAACAGCTATGAAAGGTGCATTTGCAAACGCTTTAGCTCCCGTAATAGAACGGGTTGTATATTGGTTGAAATATGCCTTCGCTTATCTTAATTTGTTTGTAAAGGTGCTGACGGGCGTTGATATGGCAGCGCAGTACAACGCAAAAGCAATCAACAAGCAGACCGAAGCTACAAAGAAAAATGCAAAGGCGACAAAAGAAGCAAATGCACAGCTTGCGTCGTTTGATGAAAAGAACGTTCAGTCGGCAAATAATCTGAATGCAACAGATACGGATTCTTCAAATGAATCTGCCGCATTGCTTGATCTCCCCGATGTCAGCGGCGGAAAGTTTGAACAGATATGTGAGACAATTAAGGCACATATCAACGAGCTTGAAATGATGTTGGCGGTTGCTCTTTTGGCAACCGGCTTTATACTGCTTGCAGTCGGTCAAATCCCTATGGGTATAGCTTGCATTGTTGCAGGCATAACACTTGCGGCTATTGCAATTAAAGACTGGGGAGAACTATCCGAGAGAACCAAAACGATGATTGCGACAATAATGGCGATTGCCGGAGGAGCTTTTTTAGCAATAGGCTTAATCCTTATTGGCACGGGCGTAAAAATGCCGTTAGGTATTGCTATGGTGGCAATAGGAGCGGCAATGCTGGTTGCGGCTGTTGCCCTAAAATGGAATGAAATGTCCGAAAAAATAAGGACAGTGATTTCTATCATTATGGCTGTTGTTGGGGTAGCATTTCTTGTTTTAGGCTCTATACTTGCTTTCTCCGGCACACATCTACCGTTGGGAATCGCATTAATTGCTCTTGGTGCAGTTGCTTTAACAGCGACCATTGCCCTGAACTGGAACATGCTAAAAGATAATATCCAAACAATTCTTCTTGCAATTATGGCGGTGGTTTCAGTCGCTTTACTTGTTTTAGGTGCTGTTCTTGCTTTTTCCGGTGCTCATTTGGTTTTAGGTATTGCTTTAATTGCCGCAGGTGCGGTCGGACTATGTACGTCATTAGCCTTAATGTGGAATAGCTTACCTGAAAAGGTAAAAAATGTAATTTCCATTATTGCCGCTACCGTTGGTGCAGCTTTGATTGTGCTCGGTGTAATTCTTGCCGCAACAGGCGTAAATCTGCCGTTAGGTATTGCTTTAATTGCCGCAGGTGCAGCTACACTTGTTACTGTTGGTGCTTTGAACAAAGATACCATAGTCAACTGGATTTCCGACGTATGGGCAAGGATCAAAAACTTTTGGAATGCACATATCGGTTATGTATTCAAGTCCGAATGGTGGAGCAGAAAGTTCGATTGCATCAAGCAGGGCATGAGAAACGCTCTGAACGGAGTTATAACCGTTGTTGAGAATACAATAAACCGTGTTGTGGGGGCTTTAAATTCATTCAGTATAAAAATTCCGAATTGGGTACCGACCTATGGCGGCAGCTCTTTAGGATTTAATATTCCTTACGCTCATCTTCCCCGTCTTGCAAAAGGCGGTATTGTAAATAACCCGGGCAGAGGTCAGGCGGTTATTGCCGGTGAAGCAGGAGCGGAGGCTATCCTCCCGTTGCAGAACAACACCGAGTGGATGGATATGCTCGTTGACAAGGTTGCCGATAGAGTATCAATGAACGTTGTCAACCGCATTACGATTGACGGCAAGGATGTAAATTCATCAAACAGGAAGTACGATTCACGATTTGCCTTTGCCACAAACGGAGGTGTTTTGTGATGATAAAAACATATACAGATACCACTATAAAAAACTGCACGCAGCCTTTTGCAATAAAATGCGGCTCAATGTGGTATGCTTTCCCGAGTACAATTAAAGATGCGTCGCTCAGCGATTATAAATATTGGGCTTCTGATTCAGGAAGAAGCATGACCGGCTCAATGAAAGGTACGCTTATCGGTATATTTCCGAAGTTGCAGGTAACAATCGGAAAGCAAAATGCCGATGAGCGTGCTGTTTTGTGCAAATGCCTCAATCAAACCGAAGCTACCGTAAGAGCATACTGCACCGAACGCAAACGCTTTGAAACCGCAAGCTTTTATTTTGGTGACGTCACCAACAAGATAAAACATTGGGATAAATACGGTACGCTCGGAACATTGAGCAACGGCGTACAGTCGTACCAATGTAAAAGCACATTTGACTCAATGCAATTTAGTGTCATTGCCAATAACAGGAGGTCGAAATCATGAGCAAAACCGTACAGGAAATAATGGAGGTAATGGGCAAGACTGTCGAAGTGACCATGAAGCTGGAACGAAAGAACGGCAGTTCGTATGCCCACATAGCCGACATTACCCCGGAAGATATCAATGAAATACGGTATTACTTTGACGGGGCATTGTACCGCTCCGTGATGCGTTGTCTTGAGGTTAAGCTAAAAGGCGACTGGACAGCAAAAGCAAAAAAAGGCTTGTTGCTCGATAGTTTAAATCTCACGGTAACACACCCAGAGGGTGACCGTGCGACAATCGGCTATGGTGGATTTTATATCGCAGAAGCTCCCGAATATGATGCGGCGCAGAACCTTACAAGCATTATTGCTTACGATGAGCTTTACTTGTCAATGCAGCCATATACTGCATCATTGTGGCAGAGCGGTATTACCGTTAAAAATTACCTTATTGCTATATTAAATAAGCTCGGTATCAATTACGATACAAACAGCCTTAGTCTTATGGCAAACGCCGATAAAAAGATTACGAGCGAAAAGTTCCTTGACATTGAAAATGACAGCACCGAAGCGGCCTATACATACCGTGATATTCTCGATGAAATCGCAAAGGCTTCCGGTGTGACGTTTGCGTACAAAAATTCGCTCGGAGGCGATCCGTTTAAGCTTTATGCAATAAAGCCGACAGAGAGCGGCTATGTGATTGACGAGAGCAACCTCCGAAGTGTGACTATCGGTGCAAAGTACGGACCGGTTATGGGCGTTGTATTAAGTCGAGAACCGCAGGAGGATAATGTAATTTATCCGTCAAATCTTACGGATTCTCAGACCGCAGTAAAAATCTCAAACGTTGAAATAATGGAAGATGCAGGAAACGATGCATACCGAGAGACATTTATTCAAGGCATATATAACAATGTCAAAAATACGGAATATTACCTTTATGACCTTGATTCATTCGGTATCGGCTTCCTTAATTTCGGTGATATATTCACTCTCAAGGTTTGTGAACGCACAAACGGTACGATCGGCGACGAAAAAGAGTATAAGACAATCTTTATGCGTACAGACATGACTGTTGGCGACGGAATAAAAGAAAAGTCAAAGCTTGAAGCTCCGCAGGCCACATCAACGGACTACGCTGCGGCATCAACCACTGATAAAGCCTTGAAAAAGACAATGCTGAAGGTTGACAAACAGGAGCAGAGAATTACCGCCCTTGTAAAAGAGACGGACGAAAAATATTCTAAGCTGACGCAGACTGTTGACGGATTTGAAACAGAGATAGCCGACACAAAGAACGGGCTCGAAGCTAAGATAAATGCGACGGCAAAATCTTTTGAACTGACGTATGCGAAGAAAGAAACCGTTGACGGTCAGATTGAGGGCATAACAAATCAGATCGGCACTATAAATACAGAACTTGCAGGCATTGACGGAAAAATTGCAGGCAAGGTAACGACCGAGGTGCAGAAGGACACAACGATTTCAATTCTTGCCGGCAAGGTCGAATCCAAAATCAGCGGAAACTATGTCACTAAAGCAACGTATGACGACGAAAAGAAAAATTGGCTGTTGAAGACAACCTATGATTCCTACGTCAGCCAGACGGACCAGAAAATTTCTGCCGCCGTCAGCAAAGTGCAGAAGCTCGAAACGGCAGGGTATATCACCAAAGCAGCGTGCAATTCGTTGATAGATCAAAAATCTGACAGTATTGCGCTCAAGGTTGAGAGCAGCATTAAAACGGAGTCTCGCAACTTACTTAAAAATTCGGCTTGCTTTGAGAATTTTACGACAAATACGTATAATTCATATTTTGACGGATTTGAGAGCGGAACTAACCCTTATGTTGCAAAAGACCAAACCACATTGCCGTCCGGACAGGCACAAAGAATTTTATTTATGTCTAACAACGAAACCGTATCGGGCTTTAAATATGCCGGCAGTGCTTTTGTGGAAGCTGCGCTCGGCAGCAAAAATGCAGGTAACGTACTCAAGCCCAAGACTACATATACATTGTCTTTTTGGGCAAGGATGTATGATTCTGACATTAAACTAAAAAATCGGGCAACGTTAAATCTTGCTAATGCGGTCTATACAGGTACAGGAGCAAACGCCGTAACAATAGACAGTACACGGTCTCGGGGAGCGTCTCTGACTAACAGCTTCAGCAAGGTCGTTATCGTCTTTACAACAGGCGGAGCAATCGAAACGTTTCAACTAAATTTTAGATTGGAAGGAATCCCTGTCGGTTACGTTGCAGGTATTGTTTTTTCATCGCTTAAGCTTGAAGTCGGCAATATCGCCACTGATTGGACGGAATGGACACCCACAGCAGCAGACGTTGAGCAGTCGGCGCAGGCAAAGATTGACATGTGCGTGCAGAAGGATGAGAACAATAATCTTGTTTCCGAAATCAACATCGCAAGTAATAAACTGGCAATTAACACGGATAATTTTACACTTGCAAAAGACGGAACAATGTCTTGTACGGGTGCAACCATAACAGGTGGAACAATCTTGTGTGGAGATACTAACACTTCCATGTTGATAGCACAGGGCGCAATTGTGCATAAATTTGACGGCACTGAAATAGGCCAAATCGGACTAACAATGAATCCGGACAGCTCAGGCAATATGCAATATTACGAAAGAATATCAGGAACGGTCGGAGTTCAGATAAGCGCTAACAACTATGCCACATTTGTTGACGATGCAGGTTTTGTAGTTTGCTCAAATGCCAGAGATACAACAATAAATGTCAGTATTTCGTCAACTACTGATTGGTCGTATGCGTCCTATTCGTCGGCGTTAAGAAGTATCGTTGAAGCGGATGCAGCTTTAATCGTATCGGCAAACCGAGGAAATAATAACTTGTATTTGGAAGGCAGTAGCGTTGTAATATGTGGACAGCTTGAAGCGTTAAACGATGTTAAACTACGAACTGCCATTGGTACGAGTTCCAACAAATCATATGTATATGTCGTAGCAGATAAAAAGACCGGAGAAATCGGCTATTTGTCAGCATAATAAGGAGGACACAATGAAAACTACAATTAAAAAGATACTTGATGCCCGTGAGGTGCTTTCACGGCTTGCAGAAAAGGCGTTACCCGTAAGGCAGAGCTACAGCCTTGCAAAACTCGTTAAAGCCGTAAACGGAGAATTTGCCATATATGAGGGTGAGAGGATAAAGCTCTGCGAGAAATACGGCACGCTTGATAAGGACAACGGCGTTTACAAATTCGAGGGCGAAAACCGCGAGAAATTTAACGCCGATATAAATGTCCTGTTAAGCCAAGAGGTCGAGCTTGACGTCAAGCCTATTGACATCAGCAACCTCGAATTATCGGCACAGGACATCATCAACATTGAGCCATTAATTGAGGTGATTAATGATGATTAACAAAATCACAGTCAGTGAGCGGAGGGGACTGTTTCCGCAGTACAGCAACCTCGGCACAATAGGGGAGAAGAACGCAACGACGCTGTTGTTTCTTCTCCCTTCGTCATTACAAGGCTATGACAAAAATATCGTCTGTGAGACCGCACAGGGCAGTTTTAATTATACGGTATCAAACGATACTTGCGACCTGCCGAGCGAGGTTCTGACGGATAGCACGCTGAAATTACAGCTCATTTTAAAGGATGGGAACAAAGTCATATGGAAGTCAATTCCGTACACATTCACATTAAATCCGACCCTTGACGACAGCGGCGAAAATCCTATTACAAAGGCAAAAGCGGAACAGCGAGAGGACGACCGCACCGAGCTTGGCGAAACGTTATCCGACCTCACAGGGCAGGATTTGAAAAAAACGGACTGGGATGAGCTTATTGACATTGCCAATGAGTTACCGCTCAAGAGCAAACAAGATGTGCTTGACCTTAGAAAATGCAGTGAGTTAACCTATGCTTTTGCACACGCAACATCACCGCCGAGTTTGATCACAGGCGGCTATAAGCTCGACAAGGAAGACCCCGACAATCCTGACTCATCCAACGTTTTGATTAAGCTGCCGTTTTTGGAAACACCGAATGCTGTATATAGGTTCGAGACAACAAGAGTTTCTCAGGGCATCGAAGAATGCGGCTTTTCAATCGGTGATGAGGCTGCAAAGCAAATTTGCTTTAACGGAAGAAGCATGTTTAACGCTTACGGCGGAAAAGTTGCAGCAAATTTGAAAAGGCTCACGCTGGTAGGCATTGAGCGTATTGTTAATTCCAGCGACATGTTCCAAGGCTGCCGCTCGTTGGAGGAAATAACATTGATTGAGAGAGGAAACAATGCGGAAAAATACAGCACCGGTTACTGGTATGAATACTTTAAAGATTGTTCCGCCCTACAATCAATCCTCGGAACGCCGCTTGATATGAGCCATGGAACGGATTACACGCGTACATTCCAGCAGTGCTCAAAGTTAAAGTATGTGCGTTTTAAGCCGTTTACGATAAGCCACGACCTCAATCTATCAGACTGTCCGGCTTTAATGAAAGGCAAGTACGGAGCAACCTCCGACGATCCGGGAACGCTTTTGTCAATCGTCAACGGCGTCCGCGAATACCGTTCAGAACTAGGCCAAATTACAATTAGCTTCTCGACATTCGTAAAAGATTATTTGACATCATGGCGTTGCGTGCAAGACTCCGAGACGGGTTTGTACGTTGCATCCACACAGGGTATTACCCTCGCAACTGTTTTGACAAACAACAAAGGAGTGATTATAGCGTGATATACGAAAAGCAACCAATCGAACACGCAACCGTATCAATCGTTGAGGACAATGGCTTTAAAATGCTTGTGATTGAGCCGACTGAGGGCTATAAGCTCAGACAGAAAGGCGACAACACCTACAGCACAATGAAAATTATGTTTTCAGCCGAGTTTGAAGAATTGCTCGACAATTATCATGCCGTGTCTATCGATGAGCCTGACGAGGAGGTCGAAATTCCTCCGATAACGCCGACAGAGGACGAAGAACTGTCAGCTGAAGAGGCGTTGTCTATAATTACAGGAGGTGTATCGGATGAAACGGTCTGAAGCTAAAGCTTACAGAAACAAGGTCGTACAGGGTGAGCAGGTTGAAAAGCTCGGCGGAATTACTGAGCAAATCGAGCAGTCGGACAAGATAGGTTTTGACTGGCACAATTATTACGTCGGCGACAAGCTTGTAAAATCTATATACATTGAGCAGGACAACCCAGTCGGCACACAGGATAACCCATTTGAATGGTCGCCCGGTATGAAGCTTATTTTAAACGGATATTACACATACAACGGCAAGAGGTATGTCGCTGTTGCCGAAGGTTCGCCCGAAACAATCACAGAAGAATATCTCGTTGATTTTTAAGGAGGAATAATCATGTTACAGCCAACAGGAAACAAACTCATAGACACAATTATCTACGTCGGTGCATCGGCACTTATTTTTAACGGAATACTTCCGATTTTTGCACTGATAATCGAGTTTTTGAATGCTTTGATGTGAGGTGAGAGGATGGGCGAAAACATATCGACAGAGGAGCGACTTGCAAAGCTCGAAAGCGAGAATGTGACATTGTTTCACTATATCAAAGAAATAAAGGACGAACAAAAGGAGTTCCGCAAACTCGTAGCTGCGGTTGAAAAGATAGCCAATCAGACGGCGGACAACAGAGAAATGCTTGAGCAGAACAATAATAAGCTTGACGACATTTCGGCACGTTTGACGGACGTTGAACATCAGCCGGCAGAATCAGCCAAGAAAAGAGCCGACAAAATATCGGACACGGTTGTTGCGGTCGTTGTGACAGCAACTGTGAACGCTATAATTACGGCTTTAATTACATTTTTAACCAAATAAGGAGGAATCATCATGAAAAAAATCAATCTTAAAGGCGTAACGGCGCAGACATGGGCAAGAACGATTGTGCTCTTGCTCGCATTAATCAGCCAGCTTTGCGTTATTCTCGGCAAAAGAAGCGAAGCAATCGACATTGACCAGTGGCAGGAGTATGTTACATATGCTTTCACCGTCGGCGCCTCAATCGTCGCATGGTGGAAAAACAACAGCTTCACCAAGAACGCACAGACGGCTGACAAGGTATTGAACGGAGGTGACGACAATGGCTAAAGTATATTTATCTCCGAGCTGTCAGTATGACAACGCATACGCTTACGGCAACACAACAGAGGGCGTGCAGTGTGTCAAAATCTCTAATGCGTGCAAGGCTGCACTGCAAAGGAGCGGAATATCCGTAATGACACCGACTACAAATTCCCTTGTAGCACGTTGCACCGAATCCGACAGGTGGGGCGCAAACTTACACGTGCCGATCCACACGAACGCCTACAATGGCAAAACAAGCGGAACAAGAGTGTATTATCATAGCGAAAGTGCAAAGGGGATAAAGGCTGCTAAGGCGATTTTTGACGTTTTGGCACCGTTTACACCTGGCAAGAGTGAGAGCATGAGTGCAAATAACGGTTTACTCGAAGTACATATGCCTGATGCACCGACCGCATATGTTGAGGTGGATTTCCACGATGTACCGTCAATAGCAAAATGGATCACCGAAAACACAACGGCAATCGGCGAGAAAATCGCACAGGGCATTTGTAAATATTTCGGCATGACATACAAGGCGCAGAGCGTATCAAAGCCCACCACGCCGAGCAAGCCGACAACCGCAACAGTCAAGATTATTGAGGCTCCGAACCTCAGCGAATACCTCAAAGAGGGTGACAGAAATCTTGCTGTTTATGCTTACAAACAGCAGCTTATGCTCCTCAAGAAAAAGGGTATAATCTCGCAGGGTGTAGACAATAACGAGATCTTCGGCGCAGGCACCCGAACCGCTACAAAACAGGTACAAAAAGCCGCAGGCATAACCGTTGACGGCCTCGCCGGTCCGCAGACAATAAGAGCTTGCTATATGCTCGCGGCGAAGTGAGGGGTGTATATATATGGATTTTAAAAATGCGCTTAAAGCTCTCAAAGAGGGCAGAAAGATTAAACTTCCAACTTGGCTCGGCTATTGGGTTATGGAGGATAACTCTATCAAGATGCACACAAAAGAGGGAACCGTGCTCGATATAAGAGATACGCAGGACGTGTTTTATACGTTCAATAACATTGCATCTGATAAGTGGCAGATCGTTAGTGACAACGACCTGCGTAAACTTGCGGAATACCCGGTCAGTAAGGAACATGAGACATTCAGCTTCAGTGAGGCGATTCGTAAGCTCAAAGAAGGCAAAAAGGTCGCACGAACAGGTTGGAATGGCAAAGGAATGTATATTTGGCTTCTTCCTCCGGCAATGGTAAAACGTGAATGGTGCCGTGACGAAAGACTTCTTGAGTGCTTCGGAGATGGTGAGAATGAATTGAACTGTCTTGGCTCAATCAGAATGTTCACATATGACAGCACCGGCAGAACTGCCGTCCTCACGGGCTGGCTCGCCTCTCAGTCAGATATACTGTCTGATGACTGGTATGAGGTATTTTAACTTGCCCGTAATTTGCCGGTAACTTGCTAATATAAAACTTATCCCCGGATATCACTTCAATAGTGGTAATCCGGGGATTTTTATACTGCCCATTAATTATAAAATGCCAAAACATATTGATAAAATATGAATTATGTTTTATAATTGAAGAAAAAATTAGGAGAGATAAAAATGCAATTGTCAGAAATAAAACTTGGCTATACGGATGGTGCACAGGAAGCAAGAATGGAAAATTTCACATCTTTATTTTATGAAGATGATGAAGTTGTTAAACAATTGAAGACTGATAATTCTATTTTTATTATTACAGGAAGAAAGGGTGTTGGAAAAACGCTACTCTCGGAATACTATATGAATTATTGCAGTAAAGAATTTAATTCCATTTGTGCAACAATAAATGCTAACAACATCTTAGAAACATATTTAAAAGAATTTGGAACTGGAAAAATAATTGATAACGAGGAGTTTGTTGCTTTTATTAAATTCCATATTTATAAAAGCATATCTGAACAGATTTTTCAACGAAAAATTCGGGATATAAAAATTGAAAATCGAGTACCTTTCTTTATTGCAAGAGAACGATTGAGATGCTTTGTGAAAAAAAGATATTCGGAAAACAATTTTTATTGCGATGAATTTGACGTTGTGAAAAATGGTGATTGCAATTTAAATATTAATAAGACTAATGGAAATATAGGAGTACAAAGCAATAAGAAATATAAGAAAAACCAATATTATAATATATTGGATAGGATTTGTAATCTTGTATTTGACTGTTTAAAATACACAAGTGTTGTTATATCAAACGACGATCTGGACGAGATAGATTATTCAAATATAACTAATGGAAAAGATAGTTACATTAAATTTTTATTGAGATATATACAGGCATGCAAAGAATTAAATCTTGAACTTTCTAATCACTCGAAATGCTTGGTTGTAATAAGAGACGATATTCTTAATTCTCTAAATTCTTATAGTGGAAATTTCAATAAAACAATTTCTGATTGTTCTGTTCGAATAAATTGGATTGAAAGCCAGAACAAGAGGCCGTGGGAATATAAAATGGCAAAAATGGTCCTAAAGAAGATAAGAGCGTCATCTTTAGAATACGCAAATTGTTCTGACCAGGTTATATATGAAGCGTTATTCCCAGAAAAGGTATTGGATCATAATACATTTGAAACATTAATGGCATATAGTTATGGCCGCCCGAGAGCTGTTATATATTGGCTTTTGCAAATCATTAAAGATAACGGAGAAAAAAATATGTTTAGCGAAGATCTTTTTAAAGAGACTTTGCCAATCTATTCGGAACATCTTTTAGGTGAATTGAAAAATGAATTAAATTATTATTACGAACCGGAATATATTGATCAGCTATTTGAAACTTTATCTATAATGAATAAATGTGTTTTTAAAATACAAAATTTTGAATATACTTTGGTTGAGCATAAAGAAAATTTATCACAAATAACCTCAGCGGAAGATGCGATAAAAGTTTTATATGAGATTGGAGCGCTTGGAAACAAAGTTGGAAATAAAACTGATTGGTATTTTAGAACTGAAGGAAAGAAAAAACCAAATATAAACGAAAAGTTTGTGGTTCATCTTGGACTTAGAAAGGTTTTAATAGCCTCTCAGAGGACATATAAGAAAAAGGACATTGAGCAAAAAAAGAAAAGCAACGAATAAAATCGTTGCTTTTCAACATTTCAAACAATCATTTGGGCTTCTACAATAAAAGTAAAAACCCAGGTGGTTGACACCCCATGTAGCCTTTACTACATTCTTATTATATGTACTTTTTTAAAAAAAGTCAATAGTAAATTTTGTAATTTATTAAAAATTTAACTTTTGGTAAACAGTTCGTTTTAAAATTAAATGCAAAAATTAAATGCATTCAATAACCTTATCCCCGAACTATTACGATAGATCGGGGATTTTTTGCGGTTATGGGGATAGCGTAGGATATTTAAGAACAAATTATACCTAATATCAATGTAAGTATAAGCAATGGGATTGAAAGATAACCTAATACTAATGAAATTTTTTCCAGTTTTTTCACAAATTTTTTTCCATAGTTATGTTCTTTGTTAACGTTGCTTTTGACCAATTTGTCTATTGCTAGACATGCAAAATATAATAATATCAAGCACAAGAAAGAAACTATTTTAGAGATATTATCCTTGAGAAATAAATCAAATATTAAGCTTATCAACGAAATAATAAAGCATATTAAGCTAAATGAACTTGAGTAAGCTATGTCTCTTTGGCGTTGCTTCTTTATTTCGCCTTTTGTTTTCTTTCCTTTAGGTTTGTTGTTTTTCTTTTTCATAAATACTTCTCCTTTTAAAATTCTAATATGGATTTCAGCTAATTCCATATTGATTATATTATATTGGAAATAAATGTGAATGTAAATAGTTTTTTAAAAAAATTATATTTCTTTACATTCAGCACCGCCGTATTGCGAAATTATAATGCTTGCATACTTAGCGTTGGGAGTGGCGATTTTGACGGGATATTGCAATTTCTTTTCATAAACAAACATCAGTTGTTACCCCCTAAGTCCCACGGCCACGGATTTTTGAGCCATGATACACCGGGGTCTGAATTTGAATAAAGCGGGCCGCAGTTTTCTTCAAATTCTGAGACGAGCTTTTCGTTCTTTTCTTCATATTTTTTGTAGAGTGCCAATGCACTGAGGTCATCGGGGTGAGTGTCAAGATAGAGGTGCAGTTCCCACATGGCGAACTGAACAGCGTCTATCTGCTGCATAAGCATTGCTCTTGTCATCTCATACCACGACCCATGAAGGGCTTATCAAGGACAGGAAAAAGTGTCCCGGCTTTTAGTGCCTTCATTTCGTCATATGTGGTTGTATCCGTCTGGAACGGAACATATGCCATTGCGACAACGGGATTTTCGGGCAGAGCCGGAGTGAATCCCGACTGTATGGCAGACGAAGCACTCCGTGCAAATCCCACAGACGCTTTGGCGGAGCGTTCATATGGATAGTTGTTCAATTTAATTAACTCCTTTTGCTCGGCCGGCTATATCGGTCGAGTTGTTTTTCGGCTTTTGCCTATTAACAGGATATGCCGTATGATGTTTTGTGGTACAAAAATGAGCGACAAATAATGTTTTAAACAACAAAAATAGAAATATTAAGATTTGCTTAATATTGGTTAACTTCTATAGACAGAGGCCGATTAAAGTGTTATAGTTTCTTTTGGAAAAACAAGCCGAGTATATTTTGCACTATGGCAGGGTTTTATCCGCATTATAGAAAAGCAAGAGGAGAGGTCTAAATGAAAAAAGTTATTGTGGCAGTTATTTCGATTGTTTTAATTGCAGGAATCGGAATAGGTATTTATTTTGGGGTGAGGTCAAAGAATAAATCGCAAAAGGCTGATATGTCCGATACGACAACAGCGGATGTGTTTGTAACAACAAAAGAAGAACTTGCAAATGAAGAAACTACAAAAGAAACATCAGAAAAAACAACAGAAGACGGTACTGCCAAAGATGAGAGATCCAAGGCGGTAAATAATAAGCAAAAAAATTCGACCGGTCGCACAAATGCAACAACAAAACACAGCACGGTTGAAACGGTGAAATACGGTGAATCAAGTATTACTAAAAGTGAATTTGATAAATATGCCCCCATTGAATCCAAATCAACAAATAGCTTTGAAAAAGGAAAGTTTTATGCCCCGACACGATATTATACCGGATACGGCTATTCTAACATAAGCTGGGGAGACGATGGAAGAACGGTTGTTGTTGGTTTTTGCCCTCTTTCTGCGGGACACATCGTCTATAAGTTGAACGAGTACGGAGAAATAGTTGAAGAGACTAAATATTATGCAAGAAATGAAGACGTTGACAAAGTTGTGTATATTAAAGAAGTTGTAAAGCCTACGGAGGTTTATAACGATAAGCATTGGCTAGTTGAAACAACCGAATATGATTGCAAGCATCAATATGAACACGATGAAAAAGGAAATATTACAAAAATAATTTACAGCCAAAGCATGGGAGGAACAGATGCATTCACTTATGACGAACATGGAAATATTATTAAATTCGTAATCAAGGATTATTATAAAGTTTTAGGTAGCGGTGGCTATTGGAAAGATTATGACAGTTATGACCGAATTGTAACAATAAGACCGGAACTTAATTCAGTCGGCCTTCCGATGAAACAGTGGGAAAAATATAACGGAGATGAAATAGAAAGAGAATATAACTTTTCTTATGTTGAGGTTTCCGAAGCACAGTATAATTTTTATGTTCAGTCACTTAAGTCTCAGAAATATGCATTAGCTCATTCGATTGTATAAGTTCATACAAATATCTACGGAGGGAGCAAGATGAAAAAGAATAATATTATTATTGCTGTTGCGGCGGTTGTTCTGATTGCAGGAATCGGAACGGGAATATTTTTTGGAATCAGAAATGCAAAAAAAGCCTCGAAAAGTGAAGAAACAACCGTGCACACTACAAATCAGACTACAACAGTGATAGAGAATACTTCGAAAGTCACCACGACGAATACGGCAGCTATGACAAGCAAGACAACCTTGCCGATAACCGAAGTTAAAAAGAAGACATCAGGCAAGCTGCTTAAAGCCAATGAGGGCGATTTTGAAAATCTTGCCAATATTCTTGATTATGCAAATTTAACAGGAAACGAGCATGTTAAACTGGATAAGGAGCTGCCAATTTTTGAATATCCTGATTATGATTGCACAAAAAAAGACGCATTTGACAAGATTTGTTTTATCATCCCAAGATCCGGCATAGAACCGAAGCTGTATATTTATCTCTTCGGATCGACAAGTTATGAAAAGAAATTTGGTAAAGATGTAAACGACCCGTTAAATTGGATAGGTAAAAGGCAGGCGGAATTTTACGAAGAAGATTTCTGGGGCTATCATAAAATGGACGCAGAAAATGTCAGAATAATGGTTGAAGAAGTTTTTAATCTCAATCTCGATGAGGTAATGAAATCGAATGATGTAAAAGATTTGGCATATTTATATAATGGCTCTTGTTACAGCATTGTCGGCAGAAACGGCTGTGATGACAGAATGACGGAGCTTGTATATGTCAGTGATAAGCAAAAAGCTGACGGATCATATGAGGTGATTCTTCAGGCACGCAAAATGATGTTGTATGTTGGAGATGATGAAGAACAGCCTTACTACGGAAAAATTAAAGTAGAATGCTCACTGAAAGATTATAACGGAAAGAGGCTTTGGTCAATCAGGAAGGTTGGCAAGGCATAATTAAAATTTTTTCTCTGATATATCATAAGGCAATGCCACACAAATTCAATGTGTGACATTGCCTTTAATTGGGTGCATTTATGCGTGGAAGTAAACCCCC
>ULMG01040713.1_pt1 | contig 21400 bp, 27 predicted proteins | sample 1951601 | NCBI WGS metagenome assembly ULMG01 (sample SAMEA4835545, study PRJEB28245) | human gut metagenome | biome: gut microbiome; material: fecal sample | place: Denmark | collected 2008
AAGCCTCGTCAGTCTTAGGAACTGATGTGAAGTAATAGTAGCGTGTGGGTTCGAGTCCCACCTTCCCTACAAATACTGAAGTAGCTCAGTTGGTAGAGCAACGTATCAAATATTTTCAGTTTCCTATGAAAATTAACAGCAATTATTATTTTTGGCTTGTAACCCGTGGGTCGCAGGTTCGAGTCCTGCCTTCAGTTCAAATTTTTAAATTTAAATATTATGATAGCAACATTTAAGAAAAAGAGACCAGGAGTTGTCTCAAAATCAAAAACTTCAAACAACAAAAACTCCAAGCATTATGTAAAGTCTTATCGTGGACAAGGCAAGTAAAGCATATAAACGGATATTGTTATATAATTTAATATTTATGTATGGACAAATTTGATAGCATAGTGCATAAATACGGCAACCCATATTACCATAATGTAAACAGATGTGATAAAAACCTGCTTATATTAACGGATAAGCCAAATACAAAATTTCGTAGTGAGATTAACGCCATTGATAATATGCTTCCAATTGAAGCTGGCTATGATGGCGGATATTATCAATTATGCCGTATACTAAACAATTTTGAAGAAAATTTACCATCATGGAATATGATTAAATTATAAGCATGGGGATGTTGGTGTAAAGGTTAGCATAACTGATTGTGGTTCAGTTGATGTCGGTTCGATTCCGACACTTCCCCCAATAAATTACTTAGTTCGAAACAGACTTTTCGCCATTTCGTAATATTTATAATGTAGATGGGAAATGCATCACATTGATGGTGATTGTACTAACAATAAAATAGAAAATTTACAATTGCTTTGTCCTAATTGTCATTCATTGACAAGCAACTTTGGAAGTTTAAACAAAAACTCAAAAAGGTTTCACAGGTCAAAGAAAACATTGAATGATTAATATTTTTTTTTAATATTTTTTTTAATTTATTTGACTTTTATAATATTTATTTGTATATTTGCAATAGGAAAACATACAGCAATTAACTTTTTGGTTTAACATTTTTTTACTGGAAATAAAAATCTGAGAGGTTCGTTGGTTCAAATCCAGCCCCGTCCTTGTGACGTTAAAATAAAGTTTTCCGTTTAATTTTGAAATAATGTAGCATGAAATCGTTGATATACTACTATCGTTATCAATGGAGAGTAAAGAAGAGGCTACATTTTTTGTATATTTGCAATACTACCGAGTTGAGGTGAGTATCAACTGCCATCAAGGGGCTTGCCTTGAAAATTGGGGCAGAGAAGGACTCTCTCTGTGTGGAGTTAAGGTAAGTGGTTACACTATGCTTCCCAAAGCACTACGGTGCTATGCTCCCAGAACACATTAGAACCCCACTACTTTAGTGGTGGGAGTAGTTAGAGCCATGGGAGCATGCCAATCCTAAACCAATTGGTTGTTGTTATTCGCAGATAATCTTCACCAATAAAGCCTTGCTTTGGCGTAACGGACAATAAAAGCATTGGTGTGACATTCAACTGAGGACAGCGAGATGATGCAATGTCATGGCTTTTCTTTGACAATAGTGAAGAAAACATACAGCAATTTTTAAACCTTTTAGGACCACCATTTTTAAGCCCAGAGGTCTTATAGCTTAATGGTAAAGCATTCTAAAGATTCGTTTTTAGAAAGTTAACGGTTCGATTCCGATACTGGCAAATGTTTTCTGAACTTTATACTTTTCTTGGTTTAGTAAAACCAAGTGATGGAGATGGCAGGATGCCATTGCTGATTTTATCTGTTGCCTCATGCAGCAAATCATGGGGTATTATCGCCTCCTTAGTATAAAGGCTATTATAAATGACTTGTAATCATTAGATGTTGGTTCAATTCCGACAGGAGGCTCAATAGCAATATGGTATTTATTAGACTTGAAAATTAAAAGCACATCCTAAGATGTGCTTTTTTTATTTTATTCAATAGATTCTTCGTATTCGTATTGTCCGATTTGTTTAATTTTGCTTCTTCTCTGGCCAGGAACTTGTGCTGTGGTTTCATTATTTGTTAAATTATTAACCACTTCCTCAACCATTTTTGCAATGTCAGATTCTGTCAATTTTACTTTGCTTTCTCCCATAGGATAACATGTTTTATGGTTCATTATTGTTTGTATTGTTTTATCGCTCCAATTAGGGAATTTAGTCCTTAAAATTAGTTCAATTTCTTCTTTCGTTCTATTTTTAATTTCAATTGTATTCCCCTGATTTGCTTTAAACCTAAATAAAGGTATTAGGTGTGGCCCATTATTTATAGGTTCTTCCGCTTTTTGTGAAACAATAGGTTCAACTTCACTTTCAGGCTCTTTGCCATAAATTCTACCGTTCAATTTTAAATTATATTTTTCTATGAGATTGTCAAGAGGAACTAACAAATAACTTGAATATCCTATTTTCTTTGACCTTCTCATTGCAAGCGTTTCATTATCTGTTAAATAATCATCTGTGTACAAAAAATTATTTGCCCACCATTCTGAATTTGTTATATAATTTTTCCATTGAGGGAACATACTATTTTGCACGACAGCCATTGTGTATTCACAATTTTTGTAATCTTGTTTTTTCAATTTGCTAATCAAAACATGAACGCCACTTTCTATTTTATTTTTAATACGTGCCTTTGCAGCAGAATTTAATTCAGATTGATTTTTTTCTTCTTCTGTTACATTTGTTGATATAACTATACCTTCATTTTTCAACATTTGATTAATTCGATTCATTTGTGGAATAAAGTACAAATAGCCATGCGCATCGTAACTTCTTCCTGACACTTTTCGCCCGTTTCTGACGAAATGGTGGGGATTAAAGGTATAATCGGCAATATGTATCATTTCATGTATTAAAGTGGCTATTTTGACCTTTTCTGGTGAATCAAATTTATTGCTCATTGTGATTGATACAGCCCGTACTCTATCATTATACAAATCAAATCTATATGTTGCATATCCCCAAGTTTTTCTTGAGTTATTAATATAGAAATTTATAGATGGCAAATTGCCCTCAAATAATAAATCATTATAATAATTATATTTTTCATGCATCCACTGTATTGTTACTAACATATATATAAACTATTTTTATATAAATAGTGCTTTGGGGCGGTTTTTGATAAAATATATGCTGTAAAGAAATTCAAGATAAAGATTTATATGTATATTTTGATGGCTAACTTGCAAAATTTGTAGGACCTTTGCGTTTGGCATGATTATTGTGTTTGAAAAAATTTTGTTTTTTAATTTTATTTTTGTATTTTTGTTAAAAATCTAAAAATGGAATTAAAAATTTTAGCAACATCTGATTTGCATGGTAACATGCCTTATATAACAACTCCTTTTGATTTGTTACTTATATGCGGAGACGTTTGTCCTGCACATGACCACTATTTTAATTATCAAATAGGATGGTTTCAGTATGAGTTTTCAAAATGGATTAATACTTTGCCATTTAAAGATGAAAATAGTAAAGTTGTGTTTATTGCGGGAAACCATGATTTTTTTGGCGAAAGAATACAAAAAGAGCATTTAGATGTTTTTAACATTGAAACGCAAAATAGGTGTGTTTATTTAAAAAATACAGGGTATAATCATGAATATATTTCTGATAATGGTTTAGAAACACTTTCTATTTTCGGAACACCTTATTGTAAAATTTTTGGTTCTTGGGCTTTTATGGTAAGCGACAAAACGCTTGAAAAGAAATATAAACAAATTCCTGATAATGTTGATATTTTGATTAGCCACGATAGCCCTACATTAAATGAACTTGGTTTTATCCATAGTGGATGGAATGCAGGAACGGAGGCTGGCAATAAAGTTCTTGGCAAGTATATCGTTGAGAAAAAGCCAAAATACTTCTTCAGTGGTCATATTCACTCAGGAAACCATGCATTTAAAAAAATTGGGGATACATATATGGCGAATGTTTCTTATATTAACGAAAATTATACACCTTTCTATCCAATATTGGAATTTACTTTGGATGGGGAAACTAAGGAACTTGTTGTTTAAAAAAAATTAAGTATATTTGCATAAAATAAAATAAACATGGAATTAGAAGATATTAAAACTCAAATTCAACTTGTGGCAGGCGTTATGTCAAAATTTTTTATTGACCTTGAAACTTTTCTCAATGAAGAAAATGCCAAAAAAGAAAACGGAGAGGAATATGATGAATATGTTGTCAATAATGCTAAATTGGCACAAATGCATGCAAATCATTCTTTAGGGGAACTTATTGAAGTTAAGTCTTGCATAACAGAAGATTTAAGCCCTGTTGATAAATTTTGCAAAATGCAATATGAATCTGAGATGAACCAAGCAATTGAAGCCGTGGTAAATAAAACCAAATTGGATGATATTTTTAAAGAGGATTAACTATGTGTGAGTTAGAAACTAAATTACAGGCTGCTTTAATTGCAGCAATGAAAGAAAAAAACGAACATGCAATTAGTGCAATTCGTTCAATTAAAACCGCCATTCAAAACGAAAAAACTAATGGCTCGTACCATGAATTAACTGATAACGATGTTATAGGATTGATTCAAAAACTTTCAAAGCAAAGGCAAGAATCTGCTGACATCTATAATGAAGCAGGCAGAACTGAACTTGCAGAAAAGGAGTTGAAAGAAAAAGAAGTCCTTGATAGTTATCTTCCAAAAATGTTGTCAGAAAATGAACTTGCAACAGTTATTGATAGTATTATTTCTGAAAATAACTTTAGTACAATGAAAGACATGGGCGCTGCCATGAAAATACTAAAGGAATCATATCCAAATCAATACGAGGGAAAGTTGGCATCTACTTTGATTAGAGCAAAATTGGTATAACAAAAAATAAAACCGTAGAAAACTCTACGGTTTTATTGTGTTTTAAACAATCCACGTTTTGGTTTTATTTTGTTTTCGAGAAGGTTTGAAATTATGTTTGAATATTTCTGCATTATTTTAAGAACCTCAGCATCATTTGGTCTATCACCATCATCTTCATAAACTACTCCCAGTGTCCCAGAAGGCATTGAGTCTTCTCCATACATCATTACCATTCCCATGTAAGAAACTCCTTCTTTTGATAGACGTTGATTTAGTTCCGAATCTATTTCCTCAATATCTGATATTGGACCAAACCAAAATCCATGATTGTATACATAATTAGCCCATGGGCATCTTGAAAGCCTTAAATTATTATATTCCATTTCAAGCCATGAAAGGCTGCTTCTTGGTTCAGCATATGTTAAATCAACATACAAGAAAGGAAGGTTTGCCAAATTAGTACCACCATTGTGCGTTTCAAGAATGTAGGCTCTATCAGCATCAAGTTCATCTTTCATCTCCAAAAGATAACTTCTAATCTTAGGGTCGGCATTAAGTCTTGCTTTAACCGCCTCATTGTGTCGCTCTATTTGAATTTGTTGTGCTTGTTCAAGTATAACACCAGGATTAAATACATAATAGCCAACACATGCAGCAATGAAAACCGTAAGCAGTGTAGTAAAAGTACCTTTTAGACCGTATTTGCCAATAAATCCCCTAACACGCTCCATTAAGGTAATTACTTTGTCAACTTGTTCTGGGCTCATTTTTGCTTGTTCTGTTATTTTTTCTTCATTTGCCATAATGTTATGCTAAGTTTATTAAATTATTTTTCTCATTTTATTAAGAGTTTCTTGGAACTTATCGTCATTCTCATTTAATCTATCTGAGTAATTTGTTTTGGTATCAGATGACCTATAATCAAATAGTTCTTTCATTCTTGAGATTGATTCGTCCATTCCTTTCTTATTAACGTGTTCAATAATATTTGCTTTATTATTGTCCCACTCAACAAGATATTCGCTACCATTTTTGTCTTTCATTTTGAATGATGTTCCATTCTTTTTAAAATCATCAGGTATTCTACTAATCATGTGTGCTTCATTTAAGAATTCGGTCTTTTTGAAGAGGATTGTTTTTACATGACTTTCGTTAAATTGTTTTCTTGCTGTTTTTTCATTTAATGAATTTAACATTTTTCTCATATCAAAGCCATCACGGCTTTCGTACATATTGTCTTTGTCAAACACTTCATCAGGCCACTCTCTTGCTTGAAGTCCAGACTTCTTTAGTTCTTTTTCATTCTTTTGTTGCTCTTCGCCTGATTTCTTGAATTCTTTGTAAATTTTTTCGTTTTCATCATCACCATTTACAAATTCCTTCTTAACTCTTTTTTTGTACTCAGGCGTTACATTGTCAGGAATATAATCCATCAAGGTTTTATTAAAATCCTCCTTTTTATATTCGGCTTTTTTCTCACCTACTTCATCAGAAAGACCGCCATCAAAATCCTTTGCTCTCTTCTTAGCATCGCTGTAAGCCTTACCGTTGTTAGTCTTATTTCCGCTTTCAACACCATTTCCAATCTTTGCCTTAAACTCTTGTTGACTTTCCTTAATAAGACCCTTAATCGCTTTAACTGTCAATACTTGTTCCATTTTTATTATAATTTTATTTAATTATTAACCTTCGTCAGTGCTATAAACCAATGTGTCATCATCATAAACATCTTCAATGCACCCATAAACACAATAAGTGCCAAATTTGTTTTCAGCCTTTTTTTGATTTGCGTCATTTATCGCATCTTCATATGGGTCATATGTTGGGTCTGATTTGTCTTTTGCATAGTTTGCCAATATAGCGCCATCAGATTCATCAACCAATACATAAGCATCATAATCCATTTCGTCTATAATACTTTGCCTCTCTTCTTCTTCCCTGTTTTCTTCTTCATCATCATCCCATTCATCACCATCCCAATCTTCATAACCGTCATCAAAATGTCTGATAATTGGTTTACCTTCTTTAATAATACGCCTAACGCTTTCGTTAACCATATATTTAATATCATTTAAAGTTATTTTCATAATTTTAATATGCTGTTACTTTTTTTATCTCTTATTTTTAATACGGGATTCCCCTATTTGGATAATTGGCTATATATCCATTATTTAACTCCATTCCTCTGTAAAGTCTTAGCATTTTAAGTTTTAAAAGTTCTTCTTTATCTGGTTCCTCTTTTTCTTCTTCTTCCTTTAATTTAGAGCCAATTTCTTTCAAGTCTTTTAACACTTCTTTGTCAAATTTTGAACCGTATATATTTTCTGTTTTCATTATTTTCCCTCCCAACTTTTTTTCATCATGTCCTTGTGGTCTAATGCGGGGTCATCACTACTACATACTGATGCAGGAGCATCAAATCCAAAATCGCCTGCTTGCGTGTTCATAACATTAGGAGAATCTTCATTTAACTTTTTTTTAATGTATTCTTCCTGTTCGGAAGTTATGTACATTGTTTTCCTTTTTATTGGTTTTGCCATAGGCTGAATAAACTGGCCAGAAGATTCTGCATTTGTTGCGCCGCCCATATCGCCCATAGTTCCACCTTCACCATCTTCATTAATCTTGCTTTCTCCAAGCGACATGGTTGGGTTATCTACGCCTCTCATCCTTTCTCCTGGCATGATTTCTTTATGGTACTGATATGAAGCAATTGTCTTATATAATTTTTTAAGATTTGATGTCATTTCTTTAGGGTCATCCCAAGATGAAAGCCACGCTTCGTCATTTAATAATTGAACAAGTTTAACTTTAATAAAGTTTACTGCGTCAATATATTCATCAGTAAAATGAAGTTCATCATCCTTGTATTTCTTTACAAAATCAATAAACACACCAAGATTAGACCATATAGCATCTGATTCTTGTGCTGCCTTTGTTTTATTATATAATATTCTTAAACAGATTTTCCCAAAATCATCTTGTACATCAAGAGCAGAATCATTGTCAAGTGGTCCTTTTCCCCAAGCGCCTTCATCAATTTTTGATAGTTTTAATTTTTCTTCGTACTCATTGTCATTATCATTAACATATTTTGCAAATCTATCTCCTGTTGTGCCTGGTGGAAGTTGTGATTGCACTTTTCCAAATTTCTTGTTCTTGAAAGGATTTGGCGTTGAAGATAATAACATTTCATAAGGATTAGCATCTTCATTTATATTTTTTTCATATATATTTGAGAAAAGGTTTCTCATTTTTTTAGCATAATCCTTTCTTGGTAATTTGTATTTTATATGAAATACATCTTTAGGTGTTTTCCCTCCATTTTTATCAGCAGATTCCTTATCAGGTCTAATTGATGTTGATTTAATAAGAATTGCACTGTTTGGGTCATTATTATTTGTTTTAAGCAACATTTTTAGTGCAACCTCATTATCTATTCCATGTTTTTTAAGGAACACATCAACGTTTGCTGTTGATGGGTCATTTAATAGTTGTTTAATATATGCCTCTAAATGTGAAATGAAGCCATATTTGGTCATTTCATCATTAGGAAAATACCTCTCGTATATATTTTTTTTATTAGCCATATTATTTAACCATTCCCTGCCAAAAGTCTTTTCTCTGCCAAAGTGTTTTAAAAACCTCTGACAAACTGTCAGCAATTATTTTTTTAACTTCTTTTTCTATTGTCTTTTCAACATCTTTATTGCTTTTAATAGCATCATTAACAGCATCTTTAAGTCTAGACTTAAATTCATTACTGTTAACAATGTCAGAAACATTACTCTCGTTCAATATACTCTCAGCAATCAAACGATTCATAACACTTTCTTTAATTATTACTTTCTTTGCCATTAAAAAACACTTTTATTTATAGATAAATAGTTTCTTATTTAATAAAATATAACATTTGATTTGTTTTTGAAAATATTTTTTTGTATTTTTGTTGTGCATTTTGGCATGATATTTGCTAAAATATAATTTGTTTAAAAATCAAAAATTATGAAACTATCAACTAGTAAATGTTCAAATGTAAACTACTTGGCAAAAGTTGTTCAAATAGACAGCTTTACGAATCATATTGACCCTGAAGTAACAAGGCTTAAAGTTGCTCATGTTGATGGATATAACATAATTGTGGGTATTGACGAGCAACCAGGTAAATTTGTTTACTTCCCAACATCATGCTGCATTAATCCTCAGTTATTGTCCTTTGCTAATTTGTATAGAAATTACGAGAAAAATGAAAACCCAGACCCTGAAAAGAAAGGATTGTTTGAGGATAATGGGCGTGTAAAGGCTGTAAAACTTAGGGGACAAGTATCAGAAGGATTCTTGCTTCCTTTGCAAATCATGCTTAACTTTATCGTATCTTCAACTAATATTGATTTCACTGAAGATGAATGCCCTGTTGGCACTGAATTTGATGAGATTGAACATGATGGAAAATCTTTCTGGATTAATAAAAAATATGTTGTTGGCAAAGTTGAACAACAGCGAGCAGCATCTGGTGACAAACATCTTAAAAAGAGACAAAAGGGGCTAAAAAAATTCAATAGAGTTATAGACGGTCAATTTAAGTTTCATTATTCAACAGTTATATATCGAAAAGAACCAACTTTTGTTAAACCAAATGATTTAATAAGTATAACCTCTAAGTGGGATGGCTCATCGTCTATTTTTTCATATGTTCTTTGCAAGCATCCGCTTACTTGGAAAGAAAAAGTAGCAAAATGGCTTACAGGAAATGAGTTCAACAATTATGAATATTTGTATGCTTCACGTTCAGTTATTAAAAACGCAAATATTAACATCGGTGTTAAGTCAGGTTTTTATGGCGAGGGTGGTGACATATGGTCTGAAGCATTTAAAATTATCAAACCATTCCTTGTAAAAGGTATGAGTATTTATGCTGAAATTGTTGGATATACACCAAACGGAAAACACATACAAAAGAGAGGCAATGTTATGGATTATGGCTGTGTAATGCCAAAACCAGGGGAGGAATACACATATGGAAAGCATTATAAAATAGCCGTATATCGTATTACCATGACAAATGTTGATGGCATTATCCATGAATTTTCGGCAAGAGAGGTTCAAGAATGGTGTAAATCAAATGGTCTTACACCAGTAGTTGAATATTATTACGGAATTGCAAAAGATTTGTACCCAGAACTTGTCGAAGACGAAAATTGGGGATTGAATTTTATTGAAAGCCTTGCTAATGATAAAAGATTTTACATGGAAATGGATTCACCTGAATGTAACAACAAAGTGCCACATGAAGGGATTGTAATCAGGGTTGAAGACATGAAACCAAAAGCAGTTAAACTAAAATGCTTTAATTTCCTTAATGTTGAATCAAAACAACTTGATGCAGGAGAAGAAAATATTGAAGATTTGGCATAAGGGGCAATTTTTTTGCCCCTTTTGAAAACTTCGGCACGGTTTTTGATATAGTAGGAATCATATTAACTTTTTAAAAACTTTAAAATCAAAAAACATGAGTACTATGCTTTCTTTCGCTAACAATCAGATTAGCAACAATTTTCTTAGTGAGAACGATATTATGGTGAAGTGCCCTAATGCTTTTAAGACTGAGCCTACTAACCCAGGAGTTTCTGATAAGTATGTTCAAGCAACAACTATTGATGTTATTAGGGATATGGCAAAACTTGGTTGGTATCCTGTTGAAGCAAAACAGTGCCGTAACAAGAAAGGTTCAAAAGGTATCAGGTCATTTCATATGATTGCCCTACAAAACCCTACAGTTAAGGTTCTTAACAATAATAACGAAATTGAAGGTTATCCTCGTATTATTCTAACAAATAGCCATGATGGGTTTAATTCTTTTAAATTTATGTGCGGGTATTACCGTCTAGTTTGTTCCAATGGTTTAATTATTGCTGATAAAGAATTTGCTAATATCAGTATTAGACATATTAATTATACTTTTGAAGAACTAACAAAAACAGTTGTAGACATTCTTCAAAAATTACCTAATCAGATTGCGGTTTTAAATGACATGCAAAATAAAGTTCTCACTGATGAAGAAAAGACTAAATTTGCTATTAGTGCTATTAAACTTCGTAAAGGATATAACGAAGAAGACAAAGTAGAAATTAGTCAGGAAACGATTGATGAATTACTTTCACCTGTAAGAAAAGAAGATAGTGCTAACAATCTTTATAATATTTATAACATTATCCAAGAAAGGATAATTAAAGGCAATTTTCATTACTCTGAAAAGCAAAAGAAAATGAGGAAAATGAGAATGGTTACAAGCATTAGTAAAGATTTAGATATTAACACTAATTTGTTTAATCTTGCTTGTTCTTATGTTAGAGCTGCTGCTTAATTTTATAAAATTAGCACTTTTCACATGATGATTCTAAATATTTAGGTTCAGGAAAAACGCTTATAAAATATAAAAAAACAACTTGGCGAAGATTGTTCTAGAAAACAAATATTTTTTCTTAGAGTTTAAATAAATAAAAAACCCGTGGGATTTTCATCTCACGGGATAATTTTTATTTAGATTAATTATTAAGCATTTTCTATTGTCCATCCTGATGGAATACCACTGTAGCCTGTTCTCCAACCTGTCATACTTGCTGCTTTTACAAATGTACCTGTAGATGCAACACCATATACCCAATTACTTGTACAATTAGTTGCAGAAATATCTGTTGCTAAACATTTAATGTAATTAAGGTTTGTACAACCAGCAAACATTTGTATATAACAAGCCATTGCCAATTTAGTAGCAGGTAATGCAGGTGCTGTTGTTAATGATGTACAGCCATAAAACATACTAGCATAACAACTATCTACTAATGTATTTGCAGGTAATGCAGGTGCTGTTATTAATTTTGTACAGCCCATGAACATACCAAGATAACAACTATCTACTAAAGTAGTAGCAGGTAAAATTAAATTTTCAGCAGATGTTAATCCTGTGCAATCACCAAATAAAGCAGCAAAAGTAAAATTACTTTCTAATGTAGTAGCAGTAGTAAAATTAGTGCTATTAATAAGGCTCATTATATTACCTTCAATTTCAAACCCAGCCGTTGAACCACTAAATGTACTACATAATTCAGGATTGTCACCACAATATGCTGTATTATCACCTCTAAATTGAATTTTATCGCCATGATTTACTGTAATTGTTGGTGCTGATTCTCCTGTATTAGAGGTAATTGATGTCCAGTTAATACTATCGTTTAACTTATATTCAATTGTTTTAGTTAGAGAACTATTAGATGCTGTCCAATTAATTGTACCAGCAGATAATATATTAAATGTAAGTGGTTCCGCTGAGAAGTCAGGCGCTGCTGCTTCTTGATATGCAGTAACATTACCCGTTGCAGTAAAGCCACTATATAATGCAGTTAATGTTAACGTACCTGCTGACTGTCTTGTAGTTGCTGTTGAAGATGGTACAGCCAATTCGCCTGTAACTGTAGCATCAGATGAAATATCCACAGAAATTCCATTATCGTACTTAGCGTATACTTTAAACTTACAATTATCTTTTGTTGCTGTACCGCCCGTTGCTGGTATATCAGTTATCCAAGTAATATTATCGAAGGTAATTGCAGTTAATTTAGGTTTATTATAACTAATAGACATGTTTTCCTCAGTTAAACTTAACCAAGGTTCAACGTAATCGGGCCCATTATAAGCCGCTGTAAATTCAGAATTTTTTTTGTAAAGATGTATATATGATTTCATAAATAATATATTTTTCCTATAAATAGTTAACTATTTTTGTTTTTGTGATAAAAAGTGCGTATATTTGCAAAAAATAGAGATATTATGCTAAATATAGTTCCATACGAAAACGACTACAAATCTTGTCTGAAGAGATAATATTAATTCTTAAAATCTTATTTAAAAATTTTAAAAAATGAAAATATCTGAAAAGCTATTAAAAATCGGTAAAAACAACCAATTGGAATATAATTGGAAAAACATTTGGAAAATACCTGAATTTTCAGTTTTATCTGAATGCAAACAAAGTCCAAAATGGCATGCTGAAGGATGTGTTAAAAATCATGTTATATTGGTTTGTAATGAATGCCTTAATTATGTTAATAAATACATACATGGAAATACAGAATATAAAAAAATTTTGCTTCTTGCTGCTCTTTTCCATGATATTGGAAAAGGCGTTACTACTTTCGAAAAAGATGGAAAGTGGCATGCGTATGGGCATGAAATTGAGGGCGAAAAAATTACAAGAAAACTTTTATGGGATGAAGGATGGGCTTTCCGTGAAAGTGTATGCGCTCTTGTGAGGCTTCATATGGAGCCACTTAATTGGTTTAACATGAAAGGTGGCATTTTGGAAAAACTTGCTGAAACGCAAGAGTTGATTTCAAAAGTAGCATATGTTGACGGAATTGCTCACATGCATATAACAGACCTCATAAGACTTAAAATGTGGGATATTAAAGGGTCAAAGCAAGAAGATGAAAAAAGCAAAAACAAAGATTTAGAAAACTTGTCAAAGTTATATCAACTTTGTTCTGAAATGTTTAACCACAAAACAGATGACCTTTATGACTTCATTTTACATAAAAAGTTCAAAATGGAAGAAAAAAAGCCATTAACAGTTGTTACACTTATTGGATTGCCAGGGGCGGGAAAAGATACTTTTCTTTCAAAATTACTTCAAACTGATTCTCCTTTCACATATGTTTATGATGGGGGCTTAAAAACTGTTCCCACCTATGGCCCTAAAAAATCTGTGGTGCTATGTCGTGATGACATTAGGGCAGAACTTGGTTTTTGCAGCAATGGAGAAAAAATAGTTGGCACTTCTAAACAAGAGCAAGAAGTAACCAAATTGTTTAACGAAAGACTTCTTGATGCTGCAAGAGAAGACAAAGTAATTGTTCTTAACAATATTAACCTTAAGGCTAAATATCGTGAAGAAACATTAAGATACCTTTCTGGATATGATGTTCATTCTATATATTACTACATTGAAGCGGATTGTCTTGATAAAAACAAAGAAAGGAGAGAAGGGCAAATTCCAGATGAGGTATTTGATAACATGATTATGAATTTTGATTGGCCTAAGCCAAGTGAATATAACGAATTTTATAAAATTACGACTTAATATGTTGGAAAATTGGATATATTTTGGCGTGTTTTTAGATGCCAATGAGTCAGAAAGAGTGTACAACATAATTAACTCATTGCATGGTATTGACATTCCTGACGATTGGAGAAAATACACAAGCCACATGACTATTATCTATAACAATAAATCAGAGATTGCCCAAGCATGGGCAAAGGCAACAGCACCAAGAGTTGGTGAAGATGTATTACTAAAAGCAACTCATGTTGGGGTATCTGATAAAGCAATCGCAATACGTGTTAACGGGGAAATGTCAGCCAATGCAATTCCACATATCACAATTGCTTGTTCCCCTACAGGAAAGCCCGTTGACAGTAACAAAATCACCAATTGGAGAAAAATAGACCCATTTACCATTAGCGGGAAAATAGATGTATTGCAGGCCAAATAAACTTTGGCATGGTTTTTGTAAATAACTTATGAAAATGAGTTTATTATGAAAAAAATACTTATATTAATCGCTTTTGCTTATGTTTCTATTTTATCTTTTGGGCAACCATATCCAAAGGATAAACTCTATATGGACCAAATTGACCTTTGGATGAAAGTTAGTAAAGTACATACAGGTGAGGCAATACACCCTTATGACTTCATTCAAATAGAAGATTATTCGTTTTATGCAAATATTGAAAAAGGTACATTTACAATATATAATAAAACAACAGGAGATAGAGAGATTTATCCTATAAATGAAATACCTAAAAAATATTTTTGTATTAAACAAGTATCAGACGGTGCTCAAGAATATGATTGCCCTCCATTCTTACCATGTATATACAATGGCAAATATGGGTGTGTAAATATGGATGGCGAAGTGGTTATGGACTTTATTTGGCCTGAAAAAGATGTGTATATTTATCCTTTTTCGCTTGGAACAGGACAAATTTTTTCAAAAAAGACAAATGATGTTGTTGCTGTATTTAAAGTAGATGATAATATGGTTAAATATACTTATATAGCAAAAAAATACGAACAAGTCTTTACTGACTTAGGCATTGAGTATAATAGAAATACGGTTTTATAATTGTTCATTAAAAGAAATAAAAAATGGAAATAAACAACAAAATAATTAAAGCAATATCAAAATCAATAAAAGGAACAGAATACGAAAACAAAGTATTTGTTGTTGGTGGTTTTGTTCGTGACCTAATAATGGGAAAAGACCCTAAAGACATTGATTTACTAATTGATGGGGATATAAATGCTGGGGCTGGGATTACATTTGCAGAATGGTTTTGTAAAAAAGAAAACATCTTTAAAAAAGATTCAAATCCAATAGTATATGGTTTGTATGGAACAGCTATGTTTCAATTTATGGGCGAAAAAATAGAATGTGTTGCCCCAAGAAGTGAAAAATATCAAAACGATTCCAGAAAACCCGTTGTTTCATCATGTACTTTAGAGGACGATTGCTTTAGGCGTGATTTCACAGTAAACTCTTTGTTTATAAACATCTCAAACAATGAACTTGTTGATTATTCTAAAAATGGATTGAACGATATTAAAAATAAAGTTATACGTTCTACAAGCAATCCAGATATAATTTTCAATGAGGACCCATTGCGTATCCTTCGTGCGATTCGTTTTGCAACTAGGTTTAACTCAACAATTGAAGAAAAAACATTCGAAGGAATGAAAAGACATGTTGACAGGCTTGAAATTATCAGCAAGGAACGCATTCAGGATGAATTTAGTAAAATGATTACTTCTGATAATCCAGAATTTGCAATCAGATTGCTTTTTGAAATTGGTGCTTATAAATACGTTTTTGATAAATTAATGTTTGAAAGTGATTTAAAATATCTTGCAAAGTCAATTCCTGCTTCATTTGAAAGGTTAAAGATGCAAAAAGATGCTGAGCATAATAATCTTGAAATAAATCTTGCTATTGTTTATGCACAACTTCCAAATGTTGTTAACAAAATGAAATATTTGAAGTTTTCAAATAATGTCATTAAAAAAGTATGTTTTTATCTTGAACTCTTTGATATGATTCTTTTCACTAATTTTACTCCTGCATCAATAAGAAAGGTACAATACTTAGCAAAATCCTATGATAATTTATTTAATGCTTGTACTATCTTTGTTTCTGTAATGAATAGGAAAGGAGATATTGAAAGGGTTGAAAAAATTCTTAATATGACAAAAAAAATGATTGAAAAGGGCCAAGCAATGTTTGGTTACACACTTCCTGTTAATGGAAATGATGTGATGGAAATCCTTAGCATCAATCCTTCTAAAAATGTTAAAAGATACCTTAACTTGCTCATGGATATGGCGTATGCCAATCCTTTGATTACTAAAAAAGAGTGCGAAACAATTTTAAAATGTAACTAAAATGGCTAAGCCAAATAAATGTAGGGTAATGTGCCCAGATATTGGAAGGCAGAAAATGCTTTTTGATACTGAAGAGAAAGCCAAAAATTTTATAAAATTCAATGGAGAAGAACTAACAAATGATGCATCAAAACTTAGAGTATATTGGTGTGATGCCTGTGGTGGATATCACATTTCAAGCCATGAACCTAAAAAAAGTGATGATGGTAGAAGAACAAAAAACTTGATAAAAGCATATGAGAAACAGAACGGCACTTTTGAAGTAAATGACATTATAGAAGCAGGGAAATTTTATCAACAAATACCTGACTCTGTTACAAATAATAAAGAGCTAAAAAAGTGGGTAGATTCAATGAAAATGAGACCAAGTGTGTTTGGGCGTTTTTACAAAATTACTTATGAAAATAGACCAGAATTAAAACATAATTAATATGACTAATAACGAAAATAAGACTTCTTTAAAAGAACAATATAAAGTAGGAAATTACTATTATAGTGATTATTATCAAGATTTAATCGAATCAATCAGAGAAGAAAATAGTAAAAACGATGGCTCTAATATAGAAATAACAAGATATTGGGATTTTGGATAGCATGAGAATAATTGATAATATTGAAAATAATGCCTCAATATGAGGATATCCCATATGCTGCCGATTTGGAATGCCCAGAATGTGGAAAAACTGGATTTTTTGACTATAATTGGGAGCCAAAGCATGAAAACCCCAAGTTGGTAGGGTGGTGTACACCAATATAGGAAAGATGGGTGTATTTGAATGCACCTGTGGCCAGAGATACAGATTCCATTGTACTGTTGGTACATGGATTGCAGATGATGATGAATTTGATTTGCATTTATACCGTTTTGCTCAAAAAAGCACAAATTGGGAAGAGATTAAAGAAAAATTAGGAGAAAAAAATGAAAAATAGTAAAGTTGAACTTAAAAAGGGCGATAAAATAACATTGTCTAATGGCGTAGAACTTATTGTTGATTATAGCGGTACTGATGGTTCTGGTTGTCACTGTTGTGACAATAATATATGCGATTGTTATTTTTCAAGATATCACACAAAATTTTGCGAAAAAAACTATTGCGACCAAAGGGACGGTTGGATTGATTTTGGCCCAAATTTGGTGTTCGTTCCTGTTGATGAAACTTCACGCATAAGCATATATACAAGAGCAGAAACTGATACATTGCCTGATGATATTGACATTGTTTCGATTAACAATAATGAAACAAATGAAAATAGATATAAATTAAAGCACATATATTAATTTGGCATGGTTTTTGATTATATTGCTGTATAAAAATATTAATACTTATGACAATAGATGAACTTAGAATAAGACTTGCTGAGTTAAAGGTTGAGTATTCTCATAATCCAAAAATTACTAAAGAACTACAAAAAGACATTATTTCTTTAGATTCAATCATGAGAAAAAATTTTGATGCCTATTGGGATAATATTGATAAAAATTATACTCAAATATAGTATAACAAGCATATAATAAAAGTGTATTATAAAGTTTAATTAAAAAAAGGCATGCTACAATTCCTCTCCACCCTAAAGGATGGAGTTTCCTTGCAGAGATAATATGGAAAAGTGGGATTTTGATTATGTAACTAAAAACAATTTACTTGTTTATAAATATTTACGTGGAAGCTGGTGCCACGGAATTGGCGTTGAAGGAAAATCAGATTATGATTATGGCGGAGTGTTCCTTGCGCCAAAAGATATGATTCTTGGATTACGTTCATCTTATGTAGAGCAGGTTGCAGATGCAAAAAGCGATGAGACGTATTATGAGTTTGGAAGGTGGATAGAACTCCTTCTCAAATCAAATCCAACAGCATTGGAAAGCCTTTTTATTGATAAAAAATTTGTTATTGGGGAAGTTCATCCAGTGGTGCAACATATTATTGATAATAGGGAAAAATTTTTGAGTAAAGATGCATTTAATCCGTTGATTGGCTATGCAATAACTCAAATAGGAAAGGCTACTGGCTATAATAAGAAGTGTAATATCCCTGAAGATTTTGAACGTAAAGATATTCTTGACTTCTGCTACACATTTAAGAATCAGGGTTCACAGCCGATTAAAGATTACCTTAATGAGCACAACCTTGACCAAAAATATTGTGGACTTGTAAACCTTCCCAACATGAAGGATTGCTATGGTGTTTACTATGACTTTGCTGCATATTTCAAGTTTGAATTTGTTGGAAACGGTTATGGTGAATCTGAATTTGAAAGATGGGCTGATGATATGGGGTTCTTCAACAAATTCTATGACCCTCACGCATTAAACGCTCTTGGCGTTGATGCTAATAGGGTTCGTGACAAGAAGTTTTTCCATTATTCTGGTATTGTTCATCCTGACGAGATTACGAAGTCTAATACCGTGAGGCTTTCTTCTATTCCTAAGGGTGAAACCCCTATCTGTTTTATGACCTATAATAAGGATGGTTATGTAAGCCATTGCAAAGATTATAAAGAGTGGGATGAATGGAAGAAAAAAAGAAACCAAATCAGATTCAATGATAATAGAGGATACAATTTTGACGCGAAAAACATGTGTGAAACCGTGCGTCTTATTCATACTGGAATTGAACTTGCACGTGATGGAGTGTTTAATGTTGAAAGAACTTGGGATAGGGATTTTCTTTTGAGTATTAAAAATCATCAAGTTAATTATGATGAAATCAGCAATTATGTAAAAGAGAAAAAAGAAGAGTTTGACGAACTTCTTAAAAAATCAACATTGCCTGAACATCTTGACTATGATGAGATTAACAATCTTTTAATCGAATCTAGAAAAAAACTTTACAATTTTTAATTATATTTTATGCAAGAGTCTATAATAGAACAAGTTAATAAATGCGTTTCTCTTATGAAAAGAATGGGAGAAAACATTGATACTTCTAGATACCCATTGTATGCAAATAACTTTCATCCTCCATTTACAATTGAAGAAGGATTGATAAAATCTTATCCTCTTGACAGAGTTATATCGTTTATCGGAAAAGCATTTAATTTTAAGAGAAATGATGAAAAAATAAGCATCTCATCTATAATTGGTAAAGAACCTTCATATTCTGGTGAAATCTATAAAGAAAATGATACGCCAAATGAATGTGATAGGATAATAATCAAAAAGAATAAAAATTTTTCAAGCCAAGAAAAACTTGATTATTACATGAAAAAATATGGATGGTTTTTAAGTAGAATTGATGATGGCGATAAACTAACGTATGAAAAGAAATTTGACGAATTTGCAACGGTTTTCCAATTAATTAATTATGGGATTACAGAATTATACCATGTAACACTTAAAAACAATGTTAAAAACATTTTTAAAAAGGGGCTAAAGCCAAAAAGTGCTGATAGCAAAGAAGGGTATATGAACAGTGAAAGGGTCTATTTTTTCATTGAAGAGCCTGATAGTGAGAAACAAATGATAGTTGGAAATAATGACCAATGTGTTTTAAAAATTAATCTTAACATGATTAATCAAACAAACAAATTCTACTTTGACCCAAGAATGGAAAATGCTTTATATACTTATGAACCAATACAAAAAGAAGCAATACAAATAATAAATTAAACTGAGAGACTTTGTATTTCTCAGTTTTTTTTTGTATATTTGCACAAAATAGATTTTTATGGAAAATTTGAACAATAAAACTATTATTAAAAATATTTCAACAGACCAAAGTGAAATTCTTCACAATATCGGCACACTATACAATGATGGCTCTGACCATTTTGATTGTGATATTACAGCAAGTTCACTTGGATTCTATGGCGGTAAAAAGAGAGATAAATTTGTCATTCCTGAGCCTAAAATTCTTATGGATGTTTATCCAACAAGAGAAGATATTATAAAAATTGAAAAATGGGGAAAATTACCTCTTGAAAATGAATCAATACATTCAATTGTTGTTGATTTACCTTTTGTAATATCGCCAGCTAATGCACCTTCTGCCACTAAAAAAATAAAAGAAGGAAGTAACCTAATATTTAAAAGGTTCAACGGATATTACCCAGTAGATAATATGTACTATAGTTATTATCATTGGCTATCAGAATGCTTCAGGGTGTTGGATAACAATGGTATTTGTATATTTAAATGCCAATCTTGTATTAGTGGCGGAATCAGACACAACATAGAAGAATTCAGCTTTATGGTGGCCCAACGTTTAGGTTTTAAAATGGTTGATAAATTCACTTTAATGGCTAAAGCAAGACTTATTTCTTCAAATAAATATAAAAATGGGCAGAAACATTCAAGAAGCTATACAAGCCAATTTTTAGTCTTTAAAAAAGACCCTAAATTCAATTCAAAAGACTTTATTTTTGAGCAACTACTTGATGTCTGCGAAATAAAGGAACGAAGTGGATATGTTGATATTGTTGAAAAATAATAGGTTTAAAAATGCAATGTTCGATATTTTTTTTCATTTTATCAGGACAATTAAAAAAAATAAAAGCACAGCCAAATAGACTGTGCTTTTTATTATTAACTTATTGTAATAGTTATAGTATCTCCGTTTTTTACTGTAAGTGAGTCAGTTATATCAATTCCATAAACCATATTAACACTATCAATTAATTGAATATTTCCTGATATAGTTTCCTCACTTGCTCCTGAACATGTAAATGTAACAGTACCGCTTGTTTTACCTGGAACCTGACCGAAATAATCTTTAATAATAACTGTATCTGAGACCATATCTACATCATAATTAGCGCCAGGCTGTAATTCTTCAGGGAATATTTGACCTGTTGGGGTTATACTTCTAAAGTTGCCATGCAACAAATAAGTGCTATCATTTTTAATAGTGAATTTAAATGACTGTAATGACTGTCCAGATTGTGTAATCGTAAATGAGTTAGACCCTTTTTTACCATTTGCAGTACAAGATACTGTTATGTCCGCACTTCTTGAAGAAGTACTATTATTTAGACCCCAAGAAACTTGTAGTGCTTGGGTCGTGCCGTCCACAATCATAGCAATAAATTCATCATGGCTTGACTTTATACCCCATGTTACACTTGTATCAGATGGATAATAATTCTTTGGTAGAGTGG
>ULMG01046691.1_pt1 | contig 21153 bp, 24 predicted proteins | sample 1951601 | NCBI WGS metagenome assembly ULMG01 (sample SAMEA4835545, study PRJEB28245) | human gut metagenome | biome: gut microbiome; material: fecal sample | place: Denmark | collected 2008
ATATTACTAATATCCATTTCTGGTATTCTTTTAATTGATTATTACCATTAGCTACATATAGAGCTACTACTGCCCAAGCTAGTGACCACATAATACTAGTTTGATTAAAGACATTACCTGTAGTAAATGGTATATAATTTATACCAAAGGCAAAACAATAAGCAAAGTGTGATATTATAGCAAAGATAAATAATCTTGTTATATATTTTTTTAGATTCTTAGTATAATAATAGCCTTCACATATAAAGAAAAACATTATAGGAGCAGTCACCCTACCAATAACATGTAATATTATAGGTACAATATTATTTTGCATATTAGGATATAAAAGATCTGCTAGATGATCTATTGTCATAGCTATTATTGCTATTATTTTTAAATGATTTGAATTTAATTTTTTCATATTGTCCTCCTAATTATCTCTTAGTGTATACTTATAATTTAATACTTTATTATTATCAAAGTCATAATCAATAAGTAATGCTCCTATTTCATTACCTTTATAACAAAGTGATGATATATATTCTTTACCATCTATTATTATTAAATCACCAAATGTTTTATATAATATATATCCATCAAAAGAACTATTTAATGCATTAGTAATAGTGTTATTTTCATTTACAATGATATCTAATTCACTACTATATTTAGATGTAGTAAAGTCTCTTCGATAATCTATTAATGATCTTAATATATATTTAAATTTATTATCATTCATAAAGTTATCACTTATTTTTATTTTATATAAATCAATTAAAGTATCTACAATAAAGATAGTATCATCATTACCTGAAGATAATATTTTAGTTCTATTTGATAAACTATTTATTATTTTTTTAGTCTCTTCAGCAGTATACCCAGCTTCTAGCCATAGTTTTTTGAAGTAAGCATCACTACTAAAAAACCATTCGTTTAATTCTTTAGTACCACATATATATTCTAATGCTTCAAGTATTAATGCTGCTGGTGCATATGCTTCTAGTTCATGAGTATAATACTTTCCCGAATATAATTCAGCTCCTGCTTCAGTTATAAAGTTTGTATCTATATATATTGGAGTGCAACTACTATCATAGCCTTTTTTTACTTCATACTTATTATTACAATTATATAGATTATATATATTATTGTAATTATTAAATGAGAAGTCAGCAAAGTGTGTAAGTTCATGATATAGAGTATAGTTATCTTTTTCTTTTAGACTTACTTTAGTACCATAATCAGTATATGTTGCTCCTACTCCAGTACCTAAATCATCAGCATAAGTAATATTTAATTCTTTTAATTTATTTAATAATCTTAATTCATTTAAATATTCTTTATTACTTATTATTAGATCAAACATATCCATTACTTGTTTTTTATATTCTAATAAATTATTATTATTTTCTACTATATAAGCATATTTTTTAAATAGTTCTTCATTATCTTTTATTTTATCTTTCATACTATCTAGTCTATATTTATCTATTACTTCATCTACATTTATATCTACTTCTTCTTTAGCATCTATATTTATTTCTTTCTTAGTACCTAGTTTATAGATATATGTATTAAATAAACCTACAGCAATTATTTTATCTTTATCTATAGTAATATCATCATATATATTACTAGATACTTCTTTACCATCACGATATATTGTTTTATTTAAATTATCATCTGATACTATACAGTAATTTTTATAAGGACAGATTATACTATTTATATTATCTATAATCTTATTTAGATTACTATCCAATATAATATAAGTTCCGTCAGTAGTATTATACTCTAAATAAATATTATTACCTAGATAGGATACTTCATTACTCTTATCTTTTTCTTCACCTTTACTATTATATAATTTATATTTTGTTACTACTCCATCTTCATCATAATTATAAGTTACGATATAATTTCCTACTTTAGATATATAGTCATTAGTTATTACTTTATTATCTATATATAATATTTGTTTTTTAATATTAGAACCTATTATTATATTATTAAATACTTCTTCATAATAAAGCATACATTTATCTACAATAGTATTATTTTTATTATCTAGTAGTTTACCTCCTACTTCACAATCTTTAGTACTTAAATGATATTTTTTATTTATCTTTGTATTATCTTTATATATTTTATTATTATATATATACATCTTTTTATTATCTTTAGTAATTATATAATTTTCATCGATACTAACATTAGACATTACTACTTTTTTATTCTTCATATTATAGATATCATAAGTATCATTTTGTTTTATAGCTATATATTCTATAGTATCATTATTTTCATTAAATAGAAAGTAATCATCATAACCTTTATATAATACTTCTTTAGTAGTTAAATCTATTAACATATTATTATCTTTATTTTCAAATGTTAAGATTAAGATATCATTAATAATATTACTACTATAAAGTTTATTATTTATATAGTTATCTACAAGTAAGTTATCTGAAAGTTCATATACTTCTTCCATATTACTATTATATAATTTATTATCTATTATTATATAGCTTTTATTATTTGAATAGAATGTTATAGCAAAAGTACCTTCTTTTATTTCATTACCATTTTGATCTACTAGTAATACTTTTTTATTATTTTTTATTATTATATATTTATTATTATATATTTCATAGAAGTCTTCTTCTCCTAATTCTTGCTCTGATAACTTTTTATTATTATAGTCATATACTACTAATTTATTATCTTCTTTCTTTAGATAGAAAGAATCTCCTATTGATATATCTGTTTTAGGTATTGTTATTATTTCATTTATATTTAGTCTTTCCTCCATATTATTATTATCTTTTTTTATTACTAATAAATATACTAATATACTACTTATTATTAATAATATTGTTATTGTTACTCCTAGTAATATTCTATTCTTTTTCATAATTAAACTCCTTATTTCTTATATAATTATTATATCAAAAAAAATAGAATATTTCATCTACTTTAGATTATTTTATTTATTTCCTAATGAGCTTATAATCTCATTAGGTGATAAGAAGCCTATAGTCTTCTTATCAAATATTTTTATTATTTGGCTTATTTTCGGCTTAAATTCGGCTTATTTTCGGCTTAAATTCGGATTATTTTATTTTTTCTAACATATCTTCACTTATACTATATCTTATCTTTAACTCTAACATAATTATCTATACTATATAAATTATAATTTTAATATATTATTTATATCTTCTTTTAATAATATCATTATCTTCTATATTACCTATTAGTAATGGAGAATTAACATCATGATTATGATAATTTTCTATTACTTTATTCTCATTATAATTAGCATAACAATACTTGCAAAAGTGTCTACAACTATTATATACACCTATATCTACCATATTAACACATCTGCAATATTTACTACCTCTTGAAGTCCAATTCTTATAAGATTTACCAGTTAATTTATAGGCAAGTGTATGTGATAAACATTCTTCTTTTATAAAGCCATATTCTTCTAGTGTTTCTTCTTCAGCACAAGTCTGTACTGTCATATTATTTTCTTTTGCTATCCTAGAGAATGATTCTCCTAGTAACTTATAGTCTTCTTTAGTAAATGGTTTTATTTTTAAAATATTATTATTCTTTCTAACATTCTTATAGTCATCTATAAATGATACTATAATATGTTTTACATAACCATTTAATGTACTACATAGTTTATTAAAAGCCTTTATATGATATTCTATATTATATTTATCACTTAAAAATATTGGATCATATCTAATATATATATTATCTATTCCTATTATCTTAGATAACTCTTTTACTCCTTCAATTATATCCCTCTTATCTATAACATTAGGTTCTATATCTTTATTATAAGGAGTTATTGTTATATGAAATAGTATTGGTTTATCTATTTCTTTTATTCTATCTATTATTGGAAGAGGATTCTTAGTACAAAAAACTATTAAATCAACATCTTCAAAATATATTTCATTTACTAAGTGATAAGTAAAAGGATTTCTTACCATTACATATCCTTCTTTATATCTATTCATAAACCACTTGGTATAAAAAGCTACTATATCAGTTCTTCCACTTACATTTAATATCATACTTACATCACACATATATTATAGCAAAAAATACATAAGTTTTAAACCTATGTATTTATATTTTATCTTTTTTAAATAAACTTCAAGTAAATCCGCTATCTCTCTTTCATCACCTACTACTAGAATATTTGACATAATACTCCATCCTTCTAGTATTTTTTCTTTAATTATTATAGCATATTTCTTTTTAATAAATCTTAATATTTTCTTAATTTAATAATATTTTAATATATATTTTTAACTTATATATGATATGTATTGCTGATACATTATTGGTAGACAATTTATTGACTAACAATAACACTGTAAGATTACAAGCTTACAATGAACATAATACTATTTCAAAGTAACATCAATATTATTTAATAATTCGTTAACTTTATTAAAAACTTTAGATAAGTGGTAACCATCCACAAAAACATGACTAACAGTTATATTTAGTGATATCTCATACCTATCACCATTCTTAGTATACTTACCCCAGCAGATACGAGGTACAGTTTGAGAATGAACATCTTCAGGAATAGGATGATTTATACCAGTAAATGTTGTCCATGGAAGACATGTTATATAATATTCATTCCAATCATTAGTAAGATTATAACTCTTATCATTTAGTTTAGTCTGATACTTAGCTTTATCTATTTCTTCTTTAGCTAATTCGTAGAAATCTTTATAATTATGTTTATTCTCAAAACGAACATTTTCAAAGACTTCACTTTCAGTCATTACAGTAATAGCGGGATTTATATCTTCATAAATGATAGGTTGATTATCTACAAATCGCATTCTTAATTCATCAACACTATTTAGAGCATTTACAACAATATATAACATATTAATAAAAAATGACTGATTATTTTTCTTGGTATACTCTACAAGAGAAGTTACATCCATAGTTACAGTAAGACCATAAGTCGGATTTTTAAAAGTTTTAAACCAGTCATAAGTTTTCTTACGAGGCGATTTGCTAATATCAATTTTTTGCATATTATTCTTCATACTATCTACCCACAAATTGAACTTCAATATCTCCTAGTCCACCACTTAATGTTATGGTATTAGGACCACTTCCAACCACTTCATTATCTTTTACTTCCTGATTATCTATTGTAACTTTACCAATACCTTCATTTACTTTAATTTGATAGTTAGTAATAGTTCCCTCTAATGCTAGTTTTAAGGCTCCTACACCAGTATCTATCTTAGTATTACCAGTTAAGACCGCTGCTACATTAGTCTCACCTACACCAATATCTAAATCTAAATCATTTATTATTCCCTTATTTATTGTAAAAGAACCTGCTCCAGTATTTATATTAGCTCTATTAGTATTGATATTATTTATCATAGTACTACCCGCTCCTAAATCAAGTATTAATTTATCGGTACTTATAGTATCAATATTTAAAGTACCTGCTCCCATATTAATATCAAGAGTATCTATATCTGTTGGAATCGTTATAGTCATTGCATATTTATTATTTTTATGCCATTTATGTTTTTCTTCTTTAATATTTAATTTATTTCCTTCTTCACTAGTAGTTATTTTACTGTTATTGGTCTCAATAGTTAGTTTATTACCTCTTTTAATAGTTAGACTACTATAGAATAAATCAATATTAATATCATTTATCGTAGTATTTATTTCACTTATCTTACTTTTTGTTACTTGACTATTACTAGGCCTAAAGGATTCATACACAGCATACATACCTTGTAATATTCCCGCAACTATAGTAATTGCAAGAAATAAGGCAAAAGCCATCGCTAAATATTTAATTATTTTTTTACTGGTATTCATTTAATTTCAACACCTCCAAACATACATAAGGCATTTATATATATCGTTTTTTGGTTATCATTATTAGACTTCTTATTAGTAACACCACCAAATAATGATGTTGACTTTACTTTAACATTAACATTATTTGGTATGAGAATATCAATACCTCCAAAAATACTTGAAGCATTTATAACAACATCTTTATCGATATTAGCTTTTCTTAAATCTAGTTTTAAACCTCCAAAAATAGCGGTTAAATCTGCTCCTTTAAAATCTTCATTGTTTAAGTCAATATTCTGGCCTGAAAAGGCTGCAAAATAATCGTTATCTTTGTTATTTTCTTTATTTATTTTCTTTATCTCTTTACTAACTTTACTATTAAAAGTATCTTTAAAGATAAGAGATAAGCCCACTACTACAATTACTAATGGTAATAGTAAAGTCCATATTTTATCAAAATCAATTATATCGTTTATTCCTAGTAAAAGGGCTAAACCTATTAAAATACCAATAATATTACCTGTTTTTTCTGAATTAGTAAATAATCCAATAAAACACGGTACTATTATAAATAGTGTCCACCATCCATCAAATAAAAGGTTGATATCAGTTAATCCTAAACTATTTGTTCCAATAATCACTCCTAGTACAACCAAAATTATTCCCCATAAAACATTTTTAAAATTATTCATTTTCATCTCTCCAATCTTTTTTATTTTCTAATTTCCATTTGTTATCTGGATTTTCTTCAAGTAGCATTAATGCTTGAAACTCACTTGATAATAGTTCTGATATTTGTTTATCATTTAATTTTATTGTATCAGAAGCAAGAAGTGCCGCTATTCCATGTGTATACATCCACATCTTTATATGAAATGATTTAATATCTTTATCATCTAGTTTTGTACTTAATTTGATTAGTTTAGATATTTTTCCAAAGTTTTCCTCATCTTTAGATACGAATCCTTCAGGTAGATAAGTACTACTAGTCATAAAAAGAATTTTAAATAAATGTCTCTCTTCTCTAGCAAACTTAATATAGTTTACTCCTATTTGCTTATAATAAGGAATAGTATCAACCATATTTTTCATAATGTATTTATAGAAGTATTTTTCTATCTTTTTATTTAGTTCTTTTTTTAATTCTTCAGAATTACTAAATTGATAATATATCGGTCTTATAGAACTATTTAATTCTTTAGCAATTGTTCTATTACTTACTTCTTCTAAACCTTTATTTCTAGCAATAGTAAAGGCTGCTTCTAATATCTTATCTTTAGTTATTTTTGTTTCTTTAGCCATCTTTACTCCTTTCTTAATTACATTGTATCACATGATACATTATTTGTATATAGTTATTTTTTATTAAAATTGATACAATGTATATGGAAAGAAAAACTACTCATAATAAAAATGAGTAACGCCTTATTGTCAAAAGGTGTTCTCTCCATTAGTGTTAATGAAGCACCCCCTAAAGGGTGCTCTTTTTTATTATATATTACACCCCACTCATTTTAGAAGAGACGTAATTATAATATTTATTTTAAATCATTACTACAAAATGGATATGGACATAAGTCCTCTACTGTATAAGTTTCTTTTTCACCATCATTACTATATAGTATTATTTCAGCATCTCTACTAAAGAACTCACTAATAGTTTGTCTGCATAAAAAACATGATGATGATATTTTAGGACTATCACACATAACATATAATTTACTAAAATCACCTTTTTTATAACCACTTGCAATAGCAGTACAAATAGCTACTCTTTCAGCACAGATAGTGGCTCCATAAGAAGCATTTTCTACATTTACTCCACCAAAACTTTTTCCATCTTTCATTAAGCAAATACTTGCTACTTTAAATCCTGAATAAGGACTATAACTATTTTTTAGTAATCTTTTTAAACTTTCTTCCATTATATACCTCCTAGTAAATTAATTATTTTAGGCATAAAAATTATTATTCCTACGATTAGTGATACAATAGCCATCAGAAAAACAGCAAAGGCCATAATATCTTTTACTTCTCCTGCTAATTTATTGTATTCTGGACTTACTAAATCGACTAATCTTTCAATAGCGGTATTTATTATTTCAGTTACTAATACCAATCCTATAACAATAATTATTATTATAAATTCTGTTTTATTTATTTTTAATAAATATGATAAGATTAAGGCTATTATTCCAATAAATATTTCTCTTTTAAAATTATCTTCATTGATATTTATAAACTTAAAGCCATTTAGACAATCTTTTACACTACTACTAAATGTTCTCTTTCCCTTTTCTCTTGATAGCATAGTGTCCTCCTGATATTATCTATTTATTCCATATTCTTTTAGTAATTCTTCCTGAATACCAAACATTTCTTTTTCTTCATCTTCAGTCATATGATCATAACCTAATAGATGTAATACTCCATGAGTAGCTAAAAAGCATACCTCTCTTTCTCTAGAATGATTGTACTCAATAGCTTGGTCATAAGCAACATCAATAGCTATATATATATCTCCTAGTAAACGAAAATCTTCATAAACTATATCTGGATTATCTTCTAGAGCAAATGATATAACATCAGTTACTCTGTCTACCTTGCGATATTCTTTATTTATTTCATGAATTCTTTCATTATCTACAAATATTATATTAAATATAGCAGTAGGTATTTCTAATTTTTCTACGACAAACTTCATATATTCTTGTAATTTATCTATTTCTTTTATTTCTTTATTACTTTCATTAAATATTTCAAACATATTATCCCCCTATCAAATTAAATATATTTATGTTAAATGAATATATCATAGCTAATACTAGTATAATTATTATTAATATATCTAATACTGTATCATTTTTTAATATTTTTACTTTATTTCTAATAGCATCTATTCCAATATAAATTAAGAATCCTATAATACCACCTAATAAATTTAATATGATATCATCTATATCAAATACTCTTCCAATATAATATTGAACTGTTTCTATAGTACCTGATGCTATTATAGTAAGAATAGTTATTACTCCAAGTTTTCTATTTTTTAATAAGTATGATGATAAAAATCCAAATGGTATAAATAATATTATATTACCAAGAACATTTTTTATAAACTTATTTGATCCAATACTATATCTAAATATCTCTTTAAAAGGTATAAAATTAGATTCTCCATAGTTTATATCTTGAAATGTTACTACATGGAATAAACATAATATATATATTACTGCTAGTAAATATATTATCTCTTTATGTAAAAGAAACTTTTTATGTTTAGTTATTAGATATGTTATTCTTAAACTTGATATTATTACCGTTATTATTATTAACATAGGCCAAACATCTGGTAATACTTCCATCATTGCCTCTTTTATCACAATACCATCTCCTCTTCTTACTACATATTAATTATATCTTTTTTTTAGTCTTTTTACAATATATTTTTATTTATTTTCTCTTAAAGTATTGAATAAATTTTTTTAACTTATTGATAAATAATTTTGATATTTATAGTTACCAATGATATATGAATGTAAAAAAAAGAGAAGGATAGATACCTTCCCTATATTTTTGTAATTATTTATCTAAATCATATTTATCTAAATCATCCGCTATTTCAAGTTGGGATTTTATTATATTTTTTACTCTATTTTTATATACAGTAATATTCTTTTTTAATAACATGGCTTCATGTTCTGTTTTTTCAGCATTTAATAATGCTTCATGTACTATAGCATTGGCATTATTACGAGCAGCCTCCACTATCATGTTAGCTTCTTCTCTAGCTAGACTTTTAATTCTATCAGATGTTTCTCTAGCGGCCATTATTGCTTCAGTTACTTTTATTTCACTTACTTTCTCTTCTTTTAATTTATCTTCTAATGAAGAGATTTTTGCCTGTAACATAGCATTTTCATTATTTAATTTTTCTAATCTTTTGATAACAATATCAATAAATCTATTTACTTCTTCAATATTGTAGCCTTCATTAACTACATTAAATCTCTTCATAAAAGTCACCTACTTATCTACCATTCTAAATCTGGATCACTTTTCTTTTTTCCTTTTTCATCTTCTTCAGTGATTGAACCTTCTACATTTACATTTTTAGGAGTACATAAAAATATTCCTCCACCTATTTTTTGAAGATCTCCTCCAATCGCATAAACGGTTCCACTTAAAAAATCTACTATTCTTTTAGCTTGATCGGGAGTTACTCTTTTCATGTTTACTACAACGGTGTTTCTTTTCTTAAGATGATCTGCTATTTGTTGGCTTTCAGAATATGCTCTTGGTTCTAATAAAATCATCTTTCCACTACCACTTGGAATAGTTACTTTTTCTGCATCGTAGTATTCGTCTTCACTTACTTCATCCATAACTTCTTCAGTTACAAATTTTTTTAATTTATTTAGTGCCATAAACGACCCTCCTATTCTCTATAATTTTATCATATTTTTTTATAAAAAACAATAACTTTTTTTATTTATTACAATTTATTCCATTAACTTCATAAGAAAATGTCTTACTATCACAATTATATATCACTGTAACAGTACCATTTACTTGTTCTTTTGTTATTGGATTTGTTATTGGTCCAGTTATTTTTCCAGCATCTATTAATGTTTGAAAAGTAATTGTTTTAACCCCATTGCAATCAAAACCTAATTCATATTTATTTTCATTTACATACATTTTAGTAGAACTTATAATATTATCTTTTAACTTTTCGCACATACTAACATTATTTTTATCAACAAATAACATTACATTTGGTATTAATATTAATGATAATATTGCTATTATTACAATTACTAATATTACTTCTATTAAAGTAAACCCTCTTCTATTCACAGGTATTACCACCTTCACTACCATGACATTTTATTTCTATAAGATTACCTGTACAATTTATTTCACCAGTATTATATTCTTTATTTTTATATAAATATTGAATACAATTATTATTAAATGTATATTTACCTGTATATGGTGCTTTATATGGATAAGTTATTGTTTGGTTAATTGGTAATGTTATATTAAAATCATATTTATTTTCAATATCACTAGCAATTGTATCTAGTCTACTCTTTTTAGTTCCTAATAATGTTAGATAAGAACCTGTTAATAATACAAATAATATAAGTAATCCATATAATACACTAGTTATGGCAAAGCCTCGATTATTTAGTTTCATAATTCCTCCTAGTAAGTTATTATTTTTTTATCAGTAGTAATTAATTTATCTTTGTCTTTTTCTTTAACTACAATAGTATCTGGATTTCCATCTGATATATATTTAGTTGTTTTTAATATACTATTAAATACCATATCAATATCAAATTCTTTACCATTATTATCATAAGCACGGCATCTTTTTAGGAATGTTTTATCAAAATCTTTATTAAAGCATGATACTTCTGGTTCCCATCCTACTCTTAAAGCAGCTTCTGTTTCATATGTTTTATTGTTATAAGTACTAGATAATACATATTTAAAATTATCATGACTTTTTACATAAGGACTTCCAAATGGTAATGCTATTATTTTGACATACTTTCCTGGTATTACTTTTTCTAATTCATCATATACATAAGCTATTTCTTTTTGGACTCTATCACTACTTGATTTTTTGATATCTAGATGAGTTTGAGTATGATTTCCAATATCATAACCATTTTCTACCATCCATTTTAATATTTTATCATTATATTCACTTTGATTAAAGATACCACCATTTACAAAGAAAGTAGCAGTTACATTAACATCTTTGTGTTCTTTTTTAAATTCTTCTAATATACCTACAGCACTATTTTTATCAATAATAATATTACCATTATCATCTAATCCTGTTACTCTTATATTATCTTCATTTCCATCATCAAAAGTAAGAATTATTGGACTTTTTCCATAACCAGCGGTTACTTTTCCATTTATATAGTCTTCTAATCTTATCATTTCATAACCATTTTCGTAATAGAACTCTAAATCTTTTTTAAAAGCTTCTGGTGTTCTATTATAGCCATCTTTATCTACATTTCCTCCTACTGTTCCAGTACTATTTTTAGTTTTCTCTCTAATTCCATGATACATCATAATAGGTACTCTACCTAATTCATTTATACCATCACTAGCTAATTTTTCTTTATCTAATTTTCCTAATGATACTTCTATTGTTAGTTCGGTAATATCTTTTAGACTATCACCTTCTTTAATACTTTGACTAATTATTTTATCTTTTTCAATAGTATCACTATAATCATAATTGATATTTATTTTAATATTTTTATCTTTAGCAAAAGTATTTGCTTCTTCTAGTGTGTTTAGTTTTATCATAGTATTTTTATCTTCTTTTATAATATCTTTATCTTTTTTATTTAATAAGTAGTATATTCCTACTCCTACTATAAGTAAAAGTACTAATACAATTATAATTAATATTAATTTATTACTTTTCTTTCTTCTCATTTTTTATTCTCCTTTACAATTTAATTATAATACATTTTTGTTATTTTGAAAATAGGAAAACTATAATTTTATGTAAATTAAAAAGCAACCTTGTTAAGTTGCCTTCTATATTATTAACTACTTAGATTGGTAGTTAGATCCACTAATTTGGTTTTGTCCTAATCTTACTAATCTTTTAGTAATTTCTCCACCAACTGATCCATTAGCTCTTGATGTTGTATCTGGTCCTAAATTAACACCAAACTCGTTAGCTATTTCATATTTCATTTTTTCGATAGCTTGTTTAGCTCCAGGTACTAACATTTTGCTATTTGTATTGTTACTCATTTCGTTTCACCTCCTACACTAATAGGGTGTGAAATATTATTAATTTAATACATATATTTTAATGGTAATTTTTTCTAAATATCAAACTTGTTGTTATTTCTTTTAATTTCAATTATTTCTCTTTCATTTACTGCTTTATCTATTAAGGTATTATAATCAAAACTATTTTCATATTCAATAGCTTTATTGATATTAGGATTAATTACTGGATGTTTTGGTAAAAAGATGGTACAGCAATCTTCATAAGGTAAAATTGATGTTTCATATGTACCAATCTTTCTAGATATATCTATTATTTCTAGTTTATCCAAACATGCTACAGGTCTTATTACTGGTACATTAGTTACACTATTAATAACCGACATACTCGTTAATGTTTGACTTGCTACTTGACCAACACTTTCACCATTTATTAAACATAAACATGAAGTTTTTTCCATGATTTTTTCACTTATTCGATACATCATTCTACGCATTATGGTTATCATATATGTAGGGTCAATATTTTTATATATTGCCTCTTGTATGTCTGTAAACTTCACCACATTTAACGTTATACTCGCATCATATTTTGTAAGTTCTTCCACTAGTTTTTTGACTTTATTTTTAGCCATTATACTAGTATGTGGAGGCGATTCAAAATAAACACATTCTATCTTGATTCCCCTTTTCATTGCAAGATAACCTGCAACTGGGGAATCAATTCCTCCTGATAACATAAGTAATCCTTTACCCGCTACTGAAACAGGGTATCCACCAGAAGCTTTGACTTCTTTATGATATATATAAGTATAATCTTTTCTTATTTCTATATGTAATAAGTAATCCGGATTATGAACATCTACTTTTTTTCCTTCAATATTTTTTAATACTAATGAGCCTATTCTTCTAGAAAAGTCCATACTATTTATAGAAAAAGATTTATCTGCTCTATTTGTTTCTACTTTAAAGGTAGTAAAATCTATTCTTTTAACTACTTCTAGTACTGTAGCTTCTATTTCCTCAATATTAGTATTAACACGAGTAGCCACTACTATACTATGAATACCAAAAATATTTTTTAAAATATCTACTATTTCATCAATATTTTCTGTTGTTTCAATATACATTCTATCTCTTGTTTTTATTATATTTACTTTATAATCTACTAATGCTTTTTTTATATTATTATAAAGAATATTAATAAATACTTTACGATTATCTTTTTTTGTTGTTAATTCACCATATTTTATTAAAATTATTTTCATCAAAACCACCTTACTAATCAATTTTTACACAATTTGTACCAGTACTACAACTACTATCACAAGTTGTTCTTTCTTGGAAGGTATAGGTACCATTATTATTTTTTTGTACAAAGCCACAGATAGTTCTCTTTTCATAGAAAGGATCTTTAGCTTCCACTGCTGTTAAATATTTACTATCTATTAATGTCTTGATAGTAATACTATTACTAGTACAACTATTTCTATGACTATCACAGTATAATTCTGCTGCTGTTTCAACAATTTTTATTACTTGTTGTTTTTGTTTATCTTTACTTCTTTCTATTGAAGAAGTTACACTTGGTATGGCAATTGCCATTATAACTATTAGTATTACTATAACTACTAATAATTCTATTAAGGTAAACCCCTTTTTATTTAATTTTTTCATTCATATCACCTATTCATAGTATAAAGTATTTTTGTTTTTATATCAATAGTTTTTATAATATTTAGTTCTATTTTACTTTTTCTTTTAATTTACTTAATATATTTATTGCTTCAATTGGTGTAATATTTAATATATCTATTTTTTTTAATTCTTCTTCAACTACACTCTTCTTTTCTTCAAAGTTAAGTGGTAAGGCTATTTGAACAGAAGATGTTTTTTTATTTTCTTTTGTTTCATATTCTTTTAAAATAATATTAGCTCTATCTATTACTTCTTTTGGTAGACCCGCTAGTGTGGCTACATTAATACCATAACTTTTATCAACTGAACCATCTTTTACTTTATGTAAAAATGTAATATTACCATTTTCTTCAATAGCGGATACATGTTTATTTTTTAAATTTGGCAATGTCTTTTCCATTTCAGTAAGTTCATGATAGTGGGTTGAGAATAGTGTTTTACATTTTATATTATTAGCAATATATTCTAGAATAGCTTCTGCTAAACTCATTCCATCATAAGTAGCAGTTCCTCTACCTAATTCATCAAACAAAATCAAACTTTTACTTGTAGCATTCTTAATAGCACGAGAAGCTTCCATCATTTCTACCATGAATGTAGATTCACCACTTACTAAATCATCAGAGGCTCCAATTCTAGTAAATATTTTATCAAATACTGGTAAACTTGCTTCTTCAGCAGGTACAAAACAACCTATTTGCGCCATAATAGCAATAATACCAAGCTGTCGCATATAAGTACTCTTACCTGCCATGTTAGGACCTGTTATAAGTATGATATCTGTATTATTATCCATAATTATATCATTAGGTACATATTCAGCATCTTTTAAAACATTTTCAACAACTGGATGTCTAGAAGATATTATTTTAATTTCATTAGTACTATTTAATATTGGTCTTACATAACCATACTTTTCACTGACATAAGCAAAAGAACTTAATACATCTATTTCACTAATTACCTTAGCATTATTTTGTAATATACCAATATATTCTTTACATTTATCCCTTATTTCAATAAATAAATTATATTCTAAATTGATTATTTTATCTTCTGATGATAAAATTATATCTTCTTTTTCTTTTAATATTGGATTAATAAATCTCTCACAATTAGCAAGTGTTTGTTTTCTAGTATATCCCATATCATCAGTAATCATTGATAGGTAGGAATTACTTACTTCAATATAATAACCAAATACTTTATTAAAGCCTACTTTTAAGCCTTTTATGCCTGTTCTTTCTTTTTCTTCTCTTTCAAAATTACTTATAAAGTCTTTACCACCCTTACTTAAACTTTTAAGTTCATCTAATTCACTGGAATATCCTTCTTTAATAAGAAAGCCATCTTTTAATCCATTAGGGGCATCTTCATTTATTGCTCTTTCCAATAATTCATACAATTCATTTAATGGTCTTATCTCATCATAGTAATTTATTTTTTCTAATTTTTCTTTAATACTAGGTAATACCTTTAGAGAATTCTTTAATTGTAATAAATCTTTGGCATTAGCAGATCCAAATGATATTCTTCCACATAATCTCTCTAAATCATATACTTCATATAAATCAGAACGAAGTTCGTCCGCTAATATAAATTCTTCTAATAATTTGGATACTACATTATATCTTTCATTTATTTTTGTTATATCAACAAGTGGATTTTCAATAAAGTATTTAAGTCTTCTACTTCCCATAGCGGTCTTTGTATTATCTAAAAGCCATAATAGTGAGTACATTCTTTCTTTAGTTCTTAAACATTCTGTTAATTCTAAGTTTCTTTTAGTATGAATATCCATCATTAAAGAAGAATTATCCTTTTTTATTATTACTTTTTGAAAATGTGATAAATTTCTCTTTTGCACTTCACTTAAATAATATAATAGTAATTGTATTGATTTGATTATTCTATCATCTTCAATATTTTCATAAACTTCAAGATATTTATCAGTAAGATAATACTCCTCTATTGTTACTGGTATTTTTTGAGCCTTTATTTTTGAGATAAGTGCTTTATCCATTTCATTATTTGTTATTATTTCTTTTATTTCTAAAGATAATAATTTATATAAAACATCAGAAGCACTATTTATTAGTACTGAATACACTTCTCCTGTCGTTATATCAGAATAGGTAAGAGCATAACCATAACCAAAACTATATAAGCTGCCTATATAATTATTTTCTTTTTCATCTAAGGAATTAGCATTAATAATAGTACCAGATGATATAACCTCAATTATATCTCTTTTTACTATACCTTTAGTATTCTTTGGATCTTCTAATTGTTCACAAATAGCTACTTTAAAACCCTTTTTTATTAGTTTATCAATATATACTTCTGCTGCATGATGTGGTATACCACACATTGGTACCTTTTCCTCTAAACCTGCAGATTTTCCAGTTAATGTTAATTCTAAAGCATGAGATACTACTTCAGCATCATCAAAAAACATTTCATAAAAGTCTCCTAATCGATACAAGATTATTGTATCTTCATATTTATCTTTTAATTCCACATAGTGCTTCATCATAGGAGATAATTTACTTCTATCAACTTCACTTCTCTTCATTTTTACTACCTTCTTTGCCCTTATATTATAACATATTAGAGGTGTTCTTATCAATATTAAAATAGAAAAAAAGATTACTGAATTATCAATAATCTTTATTTACATTTTTTTAAGTAATCTACTGCTTCTTTAAAGGTATCTACTCTTACAATTTCTAAATCATAGTTATATTTGTTCTTAGTCATAATAGCTTCTTCATAATTACTACTTGGAACAAATACTATATCAACATTATTTTTAGCGGCTCCCATTATTTTATATTTAACACCATCTATTTCTCCTACTGTTCCATCAGCAGATATGGTCCCAGTTCCTGCTATTTTTCTTCCATTAATTATATCTTCATCGGTTATAGCACTATATATAGTAAGTGTCAACATAAGACCTCCCGAAGCACCACTTTCACTATTTTTAAATTTTATATCTATTTTAGGATCTGTTTCATAATCATATTCAGTTACGATTATTACTCCCACTACTTTAGTATTATTTTCCATTAATATCTTACTAGATATTTCTTTTTCTTTATTATTTCTTAATACTTTAAAGGTAATAGTATCATTAACATTTTTACTATTTATTATTTTTCTTATATCCTCTACACCATCACATAAAGTATTATCTACTGATAAAATAATATCTCCTACTTCTAGTCCATTCGTGGTAGTTTTGGCTATTACAATATTTCTTTTATCTTTAACACTGATATTTTTACCTGCTTCAGTATAGGCTACCATTGTAGCAATATCCAAAGAATTATTTCGCATGATTTTATTTCTTTCATTTATTTCCTTTACTGATTCATTGGATATTTGTCTTTCAGTATTGGTTTCAATATCATAACCCTTTAGTTTAGCCATTAATAGTGATGCTGGTGTTCCTTCATATTCACTTACATATAACATATTTATACTACCAGTCTTATTCTTATGATAGTTTTCCATTACTACTCTATCAGTTATATTTATTGTTCCTCCTGGTGCCATTATATAATATGGTAATTTGATATTAAAGAACAATACTATTAATATCATAAATATTATAAATGTATAATTTTCTTTTAAAAATTTTTTTATTTTCATATAATATCTATCTCCTTCTTTTTTCCTATGTTATATCATATATTTAATTATGAAAAAATATTCTAATTTAATTATTGTAATGATAACTTTTATTATACTTATATTAATTTTATTTAACAAGGAAATTGTATCTAATACCATTATTACTTCTTTTTATATTTGGTTCAACACTTTAGTTCCTTCAATGCTACCAATGTTTATTTTATCAGATATCTTAATAAATTATAATTTTATTTCTTTTATACCTGATAAAATAACTAATATTATATCTAAAATATTCAATATAAGTAAAGAAGCTGTTTTAGTTTTATTTATTTCTTTAATTGCGGGCTTCCCATCAAATGGAACCGCTATTAAAACATCTTATGATTTGAAGTTAATAAGTAAAGAAGAAGCAAGTCATTTACTTTTATTTACCCATTTTGCTAATCCTTTATTCATTCTCCAAACAATTGGAATATTCTATTTAAAAAATAATTCTTTTGGTATTATTATCCTTATTAGTCATGTTCTTTCTGCTTTTTTAATAGGAGTAATATTAAGAAATAAAAACCATCCTACTAAAAATAATTATATATCTAAAAATAATAAAAGTCAAAGTTTTACTACGATATTTTCCAGTAGTATTAAAAAAAGTATTAATACCCTTCTCATGGTATCTGGAACAGTTACTTCTTTTTTGATTATTAGTACTCTGATATGTCATATATTTGATTTGAATGTTTATTTAGAAACTTTTGTCAAGGGTACTCTTGAAATGACAATGGGATTATCTTCACTATCTAATCTTTTAATTTGTGATATTTATAAAGTAGTATTATCAACCGCTATTATATCTTTTGGTGGCTTATCTATACATCTTCAGGTTGCCTCCGTTATTGATGATATTCCATATACTAATTATTTAAAAGGAAGATTATTACATTTAGTAATATCTTCCTTGACATCTTTCTTAATATTTAAATTAATTTTCTAATTTTAATCATGTGCATAAAATCAGTATCATTTATATTCGATCTTAATACATCTTTATCCATTGGTAAATCAATGTCTAATAGCATATTTATATTTTCCATAAACTGTTTATATGAATAAAATAATTCATTAATACTTATTTTTTTATTTTCGTATATTTTTAATAATAGATTTCGATATGTTTCAATAAGAAAGAAATTAACATCAAACATATATCTAATAACTTTTTCATTTATTTTAGTATTACTACTATCCCTTTTATCTAATATATAATCTGTCTTAAATAGAAAATTCTTTATTCTTAGTAATGTATTTACATTAGTTAATAAATTGACTAAATTATATAAATCAGCATTGAAATATAATTTCTGCATATTATTTTTACCAACAATCATTTCAAGTAGTTTGGCCACAATCATTTCATATTGATAATAACTATCATTATCTACTTCAAATATATTTGAACATAAATATTCAGTATAGCCTTCATTAATAGCATTTCCTAATGTTGTTTTACTACTATTTTGAGAAAAGCCACAATAATACATATTATTTTTAGGATTACGAATACTACTAGAAAGGTGCAATAGTTCATGATAAAAATCAACACCACTTAATTCTTCTTGATATAGAAAAATTTTGTTCTTTGTTATATCGTAACTGGCATAAGTCCCATCGTGAATTGTACTATAGAATAATCCTATCAAAACACTTTTTTTTATTCTTACATTTTTAATATTATTAAAGAATGCATTTAAATACTCTGTTTTAACATTCAGGCTTAATATCCGATAAAAATTTTCAACCTGTTTACGATATTTTATATCTATATTAGTAAAATCTTCTTTTACAGACTGTCTTACTAATATTGGAGTAGTATATATTTTTATATTATCTTTAACATCAAGACATATTTCTTTCATTAACATTCCTCCCCAAGGTATCAAGTATTATACAATATTACTAGCAATAATGCAAGAAAAAAATAAAGTCCCTATAAAATAAGGACTAATAATCAACTGGTGACCTGTATGGAATTCGAATCCATGAATGTTGCCTTGAGAGGGCAATGTGTTAAGCCACTTCACCAACAGGCCATAATAATAATGCCTTTTTAAAAGACATTATTATTTTATCATAGTTAATATTTTTTTTCAATAGTTTTTACTAAATTATTTAGCATAACCATTATCTCTTAACCAAGTAACTAATTCTTCAATGATATAAGATTTGTCTCCTGATGGAGCATTTCTATATTCATTAAATTTACTTGTAATATATGCAGTAGCAGTATCATCTAAAGCATTGATATTAGTATTTACTAAAACTTCATCTAATTTGTCGTTAGCGGATACAGTTCCAGTATAAACTTTGTAAACCATATTTCCAACATTTTGTACTTTTTCTAGTAATAATGCTGTTTTTCCAAATAAGGTTTCTTCAGTTTTAGCATCATCTTTTGTTCCTATTTTAGTTGAAATATCAGCAATATCTTCAGTTAATGAACTATGTTTAGCTTCAATTAATCCTGCTAAATTACTTTCTACAGTAGAAGCAACTCCACTTAAATTGCTTTCTACATTTGTCATAACTGTACTTAAGTTTTCCTCTATTTTACTTAAAGAAGTTTGAATTTCACTTGCTTTTGTTCCAATAGAACTAATAATTGAATTAGTATTAGTACTTAACTCTTCAGATAATGTACTTAATGAATTGTCTACATCATCAAATCTATTTCCCATTAGTGTTGATACTTCAGTAATTTTTGTAATTATTTCTTCTTTAACATTATTAGTGTTTGTGTTGATATTTGATCTTGCCGCTTCAATTGTTCCGTTAATGTTATTTCTTGTATCATTAACATTTTTATTAATACTATCTACACCATTATTAGTATTTGTGTTGATATTTGATCTTGATGCTTCAATTATTCTATTAATATTATTTCTTGTATCATTAACATTTTTATTAATACTATCTACACCATTATTAGTATTTGTGTTGATATTTGATCTTGCACTTTCGATTGTTCCATTAATGTTATTTCTTGTATCGTTAATATTTTTATTAATACTATCTACACCATTATTAGTGTTTGTATTAATATTTGCCCTTGCTGCTTCAATTGTATCATTAATATCATTTCTTGTATTATTAATATTATTATTTAAG
>ULMG01028645.1_pt1 | contig 21086 bp, 28 predicted proteins | sample 1951601 | NCBI WGS metagenome assembly ULMG01 (sample SAMEA4835545, study PRJEB28245) | human gut metagenome | biome: gut microbiome; material: fecal sample | place: Denmark | collected 2008
AATAATAAATAATTTAATTAATAAATATATGGCTATAGATAAATTATTTAAAGAAAAAGATACTATATTCTTAAATAAACTATTGGAATTAAAGTTTAATACGATTGAAGAAGATTATATAAGTAATGGAGAAAAGTTAATAAATAGGTATTCATATAAAGAGGAAATAGAATATTTTGGAAATATTATATCAAAGAAAATAGATAATATAGTTAGAGATAAAGATAAAAAAATATTATCTAGATATCAAGAATATTTTAAGGAATATGGTTTTATTATCAATGATTATGAAAGATTAATAAGAATATTTAAAGATATAATAACTAATGAAGAAAATAACTATAATACAAAAGAAATATTAAATAGTCCATTATGTATAGGATTAATATTATCTATGAATAATCCAGAAAAATTAATAAATTTTATAAATAACTTTAAAATACGTCCAAGTGATTGCCATAATGTTTATTTTTATGATGACTTATTTAAATGGAATAAAAAAGTACCTTTAGTTACGGTGTCTAGATTAATATATGAAAATTATAGAGATTCAAATAATGAAAAGTTTGAATATACTGAAGAAATTGCCAAAGAAATACACAATACATTTATATTACATTATTTACTTATGGATGAATATTCTAAAGGGGTAAGACATAAAAATGAATTATCGCCAAAGTTAATAAGAGATTACTATCGCAATAATAAGGCATTTAAAGGTACTTTATATGAAGGAATAAAAGAAATAACTAAAAAGAAATCATACTGTAGAAGGGAATTTTCTTTTATAGATTATATAAAGACAAAACCATCTATGAAAGTGCTACTATATGGAATTAATAATATAAACTTACCATCGACATTACAAAAACTAAATATGGATTATTTTCAAGTATATTATAATGCTATAAAATATTATCAAATAAATAGTAATATAGGAGAAATAACAGGTAATTATCATTTGACAAAAGAAACTATTATAATATTTAATAATTACGAGAAAATAAATGCACTTTATAATAGAGAAAGTTTTAAAAAATTATTTAGAGGAACACTCATTATAAACAGAGAAGGCTATATAGAAGCCTTTACTATAGATAAATTAGGTTTCCCTGAAGTAGAAGGTGGATATAGTGAAAAGTATGATTTTACAATAAACTTAGTAGATTTAATAGATGAAAAGAATAGTTATTCTGAAGATGAAATATTAGATAAATTATATGATACTTTTTGTAATAGAAGTATTAAAGAAAAACAAGAGCAAAAAACATTAATTAGAAAAAGATAACTACTAAACATATAAAAGTATATATCCCATGCTTATATATAATAGATATGGCTGATATATTGTTATTAGACCTAAGGCTAATAACAACACTTTAAGACCTAGACTTAAAGTGAATAAAATATAAAAAAGTAATTGACAATAATAAATAATAATTATATAATAAATATAGATTTTCTATTACTATTAGTGACAGATAGTAGATATAAATAAGTAGAAAACGGGTAGTTCCGATAAAAACTAATAAAGAGCACATTAGTGAAATAAGGTGGCACCGCGGATATATAGTATTCGTCCTTATATAATTAATGTGTTTTTATATTATAAGAAAGGAAGATGTATATGAAAAATAAATATAGAACAATTTATTGTGGAGAAGTAACCACTAAAAATATCGGTGAAGAAATAAAGGTAGCAGGCTGGTTAGAACAAAAAAGAAATCTTGGTAGTCTAGTATTTATGACTCTAAGAGATGAAACAGGAGTAATACAGTTAATAAGTGAAGATATTGATAGTTTTAAAGATATAACTAGAGAAAGCACTATGACTGTAACTGGAGTAGTAAGACATAGAGCGGAAGGTATGACTAATCCTAATATGAAAACAGGAGAAGTAGAAGTATTAGTATCTTCTTTTGAAGTACTAGGAGTAGCCCAAAATGTATTACCATTTGAAATAAATAGAAGTACTGAAGCTTTTGAAGATACTAGATTAAAATATAGATATCTAGATTTAAGAAATCCTAAAGTACATGATAGAATACTATTTAGAACAGAAGTATTAGATTATATGAGAAAAATAATGAAAGAGATGAACTTTACTGAGATTCAAACGCCAATAATAACAGCATCATCTCCTGAAGGAGCAAGAGACTTTATTGTACCATCAAGAAAGTATAAGGGAAAATTTTATGCACTACCTCAAGCCCCTCAAATATTTAAACAATTACTTATGTGTTCAGGATTTAATAGATATTTCCAAATAGCTCCATGTTTTAGAGATGAAGACCCTAGAAGTGATAGACTATATGGTGAGTTCTATCAATTAGACTTAGAGATGTCCTTTGTAGAAGATGAAGACGTTTATGCAGTAGGAGAGAGAATCTTCTACGACATATTCACTCATTTTAGTGATAAAGAAGTGTCTCCTAGACCATTTAGAAGAATACCATTTAAAGAAGCAATGCTTAAGTATGGTTCAGATAAACCAGATTTAAGAAATCCATTAGTAATTGAAGACTTAACTGATATATTAAGTAAAAGTACATTTGAACCATTTAAAACATCTTTAATTAGAGGTATTACTGTTAAGAATATTGATAAATCAAACTCTTGGTATAAGTCTATGGAAGAATATATGAAGAGTGTTGGAGCTCCTGCTCTTGCATATATTAAAGTAAATGAAGATATGACTTTTAAATCATCATTAGATAAGTTCTTAACTGATGAAATAAGAAAAGAATTAATAGATAAATGTAATTTAGAAAAAGGAAGTACTTTATTTGTACTAGCAGACACTAAAAATAAAATAAATAAATTAGCGGGCCTTCTTAGAATTAAACTAGGTAATGAACTAGACTTACTAGATAAGAATAAATTTGAGTTCTGTATCATTAATGATTTTCCTATGTATGAATATAATGAAGAAGAAAATACTTGGGACTTTGGTCATAATCCATTTAGTATGCCACAAGGTGGATTAGAAGCACTTACTGAAGATAATATTGAAAATGTTGTAGCATATCAATATGACTTTGTATGTAATGGTTATGAGATGGCTTCTGGGGCTGTTAGAAATCATGATATCAGAATAATGAAGAGAGCCTTTGAACTTGCAGGTTATACTGATGAAGATGTGGAAACGAAGTTTAGAAGTCTATATACAGCCTTTCAATATGGAGCACCTCCTCATGCTGGAATGGCTCCTGGTATTGATAGAATATTAATGTTATTAAAAGATGAAGAAAATATAAGAGAAATGGTAGCATTCCCACTAGGGGCTAATGGGGCTGATGCTATGATGGGTTGTCCTGGTGAAGTGTTTGAAAAACAACTTAGAGAGACACATATTAAAGTAAGAGATTAACATTAATTAAGGGGGGATATATATGAATGGTATTTTAGATTTAGTTATTATCTGTAAGAGAAAAGAGACAAAAGATACTATTAGTTATATACCAGTATCAGCAGAGATTGGTGTATATGATGATAAGAATGAAATATTTACAACTAATGATGGTAAGAAATATCAACATGTAATCATGGGAGAAGAGATGGCCTTTTTAGGCAGAATCTCTCTTGCTGATTATTTGGAATCTTTTAATAAAGCATCAGAAAAGACCACTAAAAATAATTTCTTAAAGCAAGCAAGACATAATAAATATATTCTAGCCGAAAAAGAAGATGATAAAGTACCAGTTATCTTACAAACAGATAAGAGGGATAATAATTTATATTTAGATGATGATCTAATTACTTTTTATAATAAATATTATCCCGAATCTGAAATTAATAAATTTATTATCAATAGAAAAATAAATGTTAGTGATGAAGAGATGAATATTAATGATGTCTACAAAGAATTAACTAGTAAGATAATTGGACAGGATGATCCAATCAAACAGATATTATCAACTATATGGAAACAATATAATAATAATGATAGATCTACTAATTACAATATATTAATTAATGGTCCTGCAGGAGTAGGCAAAACAACTATCTTTAAGTTACTCGAAGAATTATTAGGAATACCTTGTATAATAGTTACCGCTAAAAGATTAAGAGAAGATGGCTATTTAGAGAATCTTTTGTTAAAATTAATGGAAAAGACAGATTTTGATGTAGAAAAGGCTGAGACTGCTATTGTGGTAGTTGATAAATTAGAAGAGATATCCACTAATAGTAGGGAAAGACATAATACTATTAGTAAGTCTTTACAAGAAATAATTATTAATTTAATTGATGAAGGTACTTTTACAATAAATACAATTAATAATGAGAAATATCGTTTTAGTATGAATAAGCTTTTAATAGTGGGAATAGGTAATTTTAATAATAATGAAAATTTAAGAAATACTCCTATTGGATTTAATACTGAAAATAGAGGACATACAATGAGTACTTATGGTATTATTCCAGAACTTGCTAATAAATTTCCTATTGTAATTGAGATGAACGCTTTAACGATGGAAGATTATATTAGTATTATTCGTAACTCTATGCTTAGTTCACTTAATATTAATAGAGAGTTTTTAGGTAAAAGAAATATTGATTTAGTTGTAAATGATGATGTTATTAATTATATTGCTAAACTTGCTTATGATAGAAAATTAGGGGCTAAAAGCATTAATGAGATAATTGAAACTTCACTTGCTTTAGCGGAATTTGAAATTGCTAGCAATCCTTCTTTATATGATAGCTTGGTTTTATCTAAAGATACAATAACTGATAATAAGAAATATGTTTTAACAAAGAGAAAGAATGATTAATCTTTCTTTTTTCCCTTTACAGCCTATCATAGATAGTCTTCCAAGGTATTTTTGAACCTGTAGTTTCAAAAATAAATGTTTATATATTATAATAGTATTATTTGTTATAGAGACTATATTTAGGCTCTATAATACCTTCAGGGACTACAGGCTCGGAAGGAATAAAGTAAAATAATTGTCAAATATAGATAAAGATATTGAATATTAAAATAGTCTATGTTATAATTAAGATACCTAGAGGATGCGATATCTTTAGTATAAAACCGACTAAAGATATTAATAGGGGAGCTAATATAATTTATGTGTTGAATGCTTGCTTCAAAGTAGGAATCCTAATTAAATTATTGTGCTGACCCACCTGTGACTTACGCCGCGGGTTTTATCTTACAGAATCGATCCATCTGGGCTTTTTTTATTTTACTTATTGACTTTTTCAGGTGGCTCCGCTATAATTTAATTATGTACGGTGGCTACCATCGGAATTTATGTCTGTGGACAAAGAAAAATCTTCTACGAAACAGAAAGACATTATCGTGAGGTAATGTAAGATGTACAACCCACCTGTGACTTATAAGTACACTGTGGGTTTTTATCTTACATTACTAGTCCATCTAGACTTTCTTTTATTATATTTTTATGATATACTATATTTGGTGATGCGAAATGGAAATAAAAAATAATACTATATATACAAATGATTTAGTAAAAGATTTTTTAAAAGTATATTATTTTGATAAGATAAGAGTTATTAGAATAATTATGAATATTTTAATTTTAATTTTAATAGTAAGATTCTTTATTCAGAAGGATATTGAAACAATAGATATAATTACTTTTATCTTTGGTTTATTTGGAATAATAGAATTGAATACAGATATGATACCATATACTAATTATAAAAGATTAGAAAAGAAAAAAGATAGTATTTTAAATACTAAGATTAAATATTTGTTTAAGGAATATAATTTTATGTTAAATAGTGGTAAAGAGGAATTTGTTAATTATAAAGATTTATATAAAGTAATAGAGAGAGATGACTCCTACTACTTATACATTAATAAATATAAGGCTTTTATTGTTGATAAGAGTGATTTTAGTAAGAAAGATATCCAAATACTTACTAATAACTTTAAAGATAAAGTATCCACCTACAAATACATTAAATAATGTTTGATCGAACTATCGCCTTAATTGGTGAAGATAATCTAAATAAAATAAAGAGTAAGCATATTCTAATAATTGGAGTAGGTGGAGTAGGTGGATATGCGATAGAGGCTCTTATTAGAAGTGGTATTCAATATATTACCTTAGTAGATTATGATAATATTGATATATCGAATATTAATAGACAAATTATTGCTAAAGAAAGTAATATAGGTAAATTAAAAGTAGATGCTTGGAAAGAGAGAATTAATGAAATTAATAGTGGGGTTATAGTTAAAACTTTACCTATCAAGATAGATGAAAATAATATTGATACATTATTTGAAACCTCTTATGACTATATAATTGATGCCTGTGATACTGTTATAGTAAAGAAATTACTTATAAAAATGTGTCATGAGAGAAATATCAAATTGATTACTGTATGTGGTATGGGTAAGAAATTAAATCCTAATTTAGTTAAAATATGTGATATTAAAGATACTTCTTATGATCCTTTAGCAAAAAGTATTAGAAAATATGTTAAGGATGAAAAGATTAGCGGTAAAGTACCTGTAGTTTTTTCTAGTGAAGAACCTAAAAAGAATGATAAGAATTTAGTTTCTTCAATGGTGATGGTACCCGCTAGTGCAGGTATTAATGCAGCATATTATATAATAAATGATATTATAAAAGAGAATAACTAGGAAGTCGTTCTCTTTTTACATAGTATCTAATCGATCTATTATTTCTTTATATATTTTTTCATTTTTATTATCTTTAGGAAGATAATATCTACTACCAAGAAGATTATCAGGTAAGTATTGTTGTCTTACATAATCATTTTTATAATTATGTGGATATTTATATTCATTTGAAGGATTTTTTAGATGATTAGGAACATCTCCTATATTTTTGGTACGAACATCTGCTAGAGCTTTATCAATGGCTACTTTAGCACTATTACTTTTTGGAGATAATGCTAGTTCAATTACTATTTCTGCTAAAACTATTCTAGCTTCTGGAAGTCCTAACCTTAAAGCAGCGTTAATAGCAGCATCGACTTTTGGCCCCATACTTGGATTAGCAAGGCCGATATCTTCATAAACGATAACAGATAACCTTCTTATAATAATATCTAAATCTTCAGCATCAATTAATCTAGCTAAATAGTGAAGAGCAGCATTAACATCACTACCACGAATAGATTTTTGAAAGGCTGATATGACATTGTAGTATCCATCAGCATTTTTATCAAAGAGACTATTAGTACGATTACTAATTTTAGTCAAGGTATCAATTGTTATTTTTTTATCTTCTTCAGAATAATAGGCTACCTCTAGAGTATTATAAGCATATCTTAAATCAGTACCAGATATATTAGCTAGATATTCTTTAGCTTCATCAGTAATGGTTAAACCTTCTAGATAATTAGATTCTATAGCTTTATCAATGCCTTTTTTAATATCATCACTAGTTAAATCTTTAAGTTCAAACAACTGACAACGACTTCGAATAGCGGGATTAATGGCATGATATGGATTAGCTGTAGTCATACCAATTAATGTAATAATGCCTGTCTCTAGATATGGTAAAAGAATATCTTGCTTATCTTTGTTTAATCTATGTATTTCATCTACTATTACAATTAAGCCGTTATATAGTTTGGCTTCTTCGATAACAATATCGAAATCTTTTTTGTTATTTACAACGGCATTTAATGTTCTGTATCGCATACCAAGTTCTTCCGCAATAGCGATAGCTATACTAGTTTTACCAATACCAGGATGACCATATAATATCATAGAAAATAACTTTTTATTCTTAACTAAATTATATATTACTTTATTTTCTCCTACTAAATGTTCTTGACCAATAATATCTGATAGTTTTTTTGGTCTTAATTTTATTGATAATAATTCTTCCATGTTATCACCACATTTCTTTTTAGTTCTGTCTTTATATATTATAACTTATAATTTAATTAATGTAAATAAAGATAGAAAAACTAGAGTCAAAGTAAACTCTAATTCTTCATTATTAATTATACATTTTATATTTATTAGTTAAGCTTAGTACTCTTTTCTTTTCTCTATTTAACACTTTCTCATCAGTATAATTATTTAATACATTATAAATGATATCTCCAATTAAGATAAAATCTTCTTCAGTTAATCCTCTAGTTGTCATAGCGGGACTTCCTATACGAATACCACTAGCTTTCATAGGACTTAATGTTTCATTGGGAATAGTATTTTTATTTACTGTTATATTGACAGAATCTAATATTTCTTCGGCTTGTTTACCAGTTATACCAAGTGAATTATATACATCAAGAAGAATTAAATGATTATCAGTACCTCCTGATACAACAGTCATACCCTTACTAATTAAATAATTAGATAATGCTTTTATATTCTTTAACACTTGTTCTTGATAAGTAATAAAAGAAGGGTCAAGTGCTTCATAAAAGCATTGAGCTTTAGCAGCTACTACATGCATAAGTGGACCACCTTGAATACCAGGGAAAATAGTTTTATTAATCTTTTTAATTATTTCTTCATTATTAGTTAATATTATACCACCTCTTGGTCCTCTTAAGGTCTTATGAGTGGTAGAGGTTACAACATCAGCATAATCAACAGGATTCATATGAAGATGAGCTGCTACTAAACCAGCAATATGAGCCATATCGACAAATAAGTAAGCACCAACTTCATCTGCTATTTCTCTAAATTTATCAAAATCAATCTTTCTTGAATAAGCACTTGCCCCTGCTATTATCATTTTAGGCTTTTCTTGTAAGGCTATTTTTCTAATATTGTCATAATCAAGATATCCAGTAGTAGGATTTACTTTATAGTCAACAATTCTATAATCGATACCACTAAAGTTAAGGGGATGACCATGAGTTAAATGTCCACCATCAGATAGATTCATACCCATAACAGTATCTCCATGATTAAGTAGGGCTCTATATACGGCCATATTAGCAGAACTTCCACTATGAGGTTGAACATTTGCATATTTAGCATTAAATAGTTTACAAGCATATTCAATAGCTAATTTTTCTACAATATCAACATTTTCACAGCCACCATAATATCTCTTACCAGGATATCCTTCGGCATATTTATTAGTAAAAACACTACCTTGAAGTTCTAAGATATCTTTAGATACATAGTTTTCACTAGCAATAAGTTCAATATTATTATTTTGTCTTTCAATTTCTTTTAATAAAGCTTCTTTAATTAATTTATCCATTTATATCACTCTCTTTCTTTAATATTATAACTTATTTATAAATTAAAGTAAATAAATATTAAAAAGATAATGACAAGTTATCTTTTTTTTGATATAATTAATAATAGTAGAGGAGGGTCTTATGAAAGAGACTTTAATTTGTAGTTTAGAAAAACATCATATATATTATTTTAATGATAGTAATGTTAGTTTCTTTATGCTTACACCATATAAAGAATATACTGATACAAATATTAGTATTAGACTTAAGAGTAATTATGATACTTATGATTTAACTAAAAATAGCTTAGAGGTAGTTACTAATGAATTAATTAACTATTATAGAAATCTTGATAATTATAATATTACTTTAATTTTACCAGTATTTTATGATGATGTTTTAAATCGAATAAGAGTAGTAGATGATATGGAAATATATCAGAAGTTGGATAGGTATTTAGGTTATATTTTTAATACTGCTTATGCTTTTTTAACAAAGAACAATATTAAGGTTAATAATAGTATTTATGTCATTAATAATGATTCTTTTAATAAGTTTACTAATTGGTTTGTGGCTAGATATAATAATAGAATTGAATATAAAACAATACTTGATTTAGTTAAAGAAAATGGTACTTATAGTAATTACAATGTTATTGAGACTCCTAATATAAATTTTGTCGTTGGTAAGGATGAAGAGCCGACAATTGATAAAACGGTTGAGATGGAATTAGAGACATTTGATAGTTTTGCTAGAGATGTTATGCCTACTGATAACAATAAAAAAGCGGTTAAGAATAGAAAAGATACCTCAAGTGGTTTTGTCTCTTACATATTACTTGGAGTTATTACTTTTGTTGTTTCAATAGTGTTATTATATTTATTTATTAAATAAAAAATAGTACTTACTTATCTAAGTACTACTGATAAAACGCCTGTTACTGAAAGCATTATTGCTAGGAAAAGCATTATATAAGCAAATATTCTTTTACTAAGATTTTGCTTTTTTTTCTTTTTACTCATATTTTATACACCTCTGAATCTATTATACTAAATATTAGGTATATTTTCAATATATTTTAATATAATTTATTGGTGATAAAATATGAATAAGAAATTGAACAGGGGACTAGCTATAATTATGCCAGATAAGAAAATAAATACTTTTGTTTTATTTATCATTTTATTGGGAATAATATCTGGAGCTATCTTTTTAGTGGTATTAAAAGAGGTAGATCGTAGTTTAGTAATCGAAAAAATAAATACTTTCTTTAATAGTATTAATACTAATAATATTAGTAATACTAAAGCCGCTACGGATGCTTTTATAGAAAATCTTATTTTTATAGTTATAATATGGGTACTAGGTATGTCTATTATTGGAATAGTAATTAATATATTTTTAATATATTTAAAGAGTTTTATGATAGGATTTTCTATTTCAGCATTCTTTTTAACATTTAAGTATAAAGGTTTATTAGCAGCTTTTATATATGTATTTCCTACTAGTATTATAAATATATTAGTATATCTTTTACTTGGAGTTTATTCAATAATATTTACGATTAATTTATGGAAAATTATTTTTATTAAAGATAGAGAATTAAATATGAAAAGATTTATTAAAAAATATTTTTTAGTATTTGCTATATGTCTTATATTAATAATTATTTCTTCTTTAACTGAGGGCTTTTTAGTACCATCACTATTAAAACTAGTGATAAAACTATTTATTTAATTAATAAATTGTGATATAATGTCCTAGTGAGGTGTAACTTATATGAAAACAGTAGTAATTGGAATGTCGGGAGGTGTAGACTCCTCAGTAGCAGCTATTATGCTGAAGAAAGCGGGCTATAATGTTATTGGCTTATTTATGAGAAACTGGGATAGTACTATTAATAATGATTATCTTGGTAATCCTAACTTAAACAATAATATTTGTCCTCAAGAACAAGATTATAATGATGCATTAGAAGTATGTAAAAAAATAAATATTCCTCTACATAGAGTAGATTTTGTTAAAGAATATTGGGATTTTGTCTTTAAGTATTTTTTAGATGAATTAGAAAAAGGAAGAACTCCTAATCCTGATGTTATGTGTAATAAATATATTAAGTTTGATTTATTTGTTAAGGAAGCAAGGAAACTAGGTGCTGATTATATAGCAACTGGACACTATGCTAGATTAATTGATGGTAAACTTGCTAAAGCAATTGACAAAAATAAGGATCAATCGTATTTTCTTGCCTATGTCAATAAAGATGTTTTTAAAGATGTTTTATTTCCTTTAGGTGAAATAGAAAAACCTAAGGTAAGAGAAATTGCTAATGAATATGGTTTAGTGACCGCTGATAAAAAGGATTCTACTGGCATTTGTTTTATTGGAGAAAGAAATTTTACTAAATTTTTAGAAAACTATTTACCTAATATACCAGGAGATATTGTTAATATTGATACAGGTGAAATACTTGGTAAACATATTGGTCTTATGTATTATACCATTGGCCAAAGAAGAGGATTAAATATTGGAGGTACTAAGGATCGTACTTTTGTAGTTAAAAAAGATTTAAATAAGAATATTTTATATGTAGCTATTGGAGATGATAATAAATATTTATATTCTAGTACCGCTATTATTGAAGACTTTAATTTTTTAACTGATAAAAGAGTTAATAAATGTACTTGTAAGTTTAGATATAGACAACCTGATATTGATATAGAAGTTGAATATCTTGATAATAATACTTTAAAATTAAGTTATAATGGTTCTAAAGCAGTAACGCCAGGACAATTTTGTGTTTTGTATGATGGTGATATTTGTCTTGGTGGAGGAATAATTAAAGAGGTTAAATAATGTTTGGCACTGTAAGCTTATAATCTTACAGTGTTATTTTTAATCTGATGTCTAAAAATAATATATCAACCATATCTATTATATATAAGCCATTCTTAAAGAAAAAAATAAAAAAGCACTAGTAATTTTACATTTTGTATGATATAATTGTAAATGTAAAGTTATATAAAACTTAATAGGAGGCTAACAATAATGAATGTTATAGAAAAAATTAATCTAATATTAAAAAAAGCTAATATATCAAAAGTAAACCTATCAAAATATCTAGGAGTATCAAGACAAATGGTTTACAACTATTTCGATAGTAAAGATTTGTCAAAACTACCTAATGAGAAATGTCAATTATTATTTGATTTACTTGATGTATCTTCAGAAAAAGAAATATTAGATATTGAAATAACTAATGATTATTTACAAAAAATTGGTAGTAAGATTTTTGATAATAAAAAAAGCACTTCAAAAAAAGAAGAGTTAATAGATTTTGGTGGTTTAAGAAAAAATGAAATAGAGATGATTACAGAAATTAGTCAAATGCTTAAAAATATCCTTATGGAAGAAAAGGGTAGGGAAGGGGAAGCTTTTGCTACTGTCGAATATGTTCATCATTTTATTGAAAATTTAAGTAGTACTAAAGAATTAAAATATTTATTAGGATTTTTCTCAAAAAACTTTGGATATACTGCTCCTGATAAATATGTTTTTGATGAAAATAATCAATTTGTTTTTGAAAGTATTATGTACTCTGCTATTACATTATATACTAATGGGGGAGCATCTCGTACAAGATTAGCAGAATCTCATAAAAGATGGGAAGCAATGTTAGAATCAAAAAAAGAAGAAAAATTAACTAGAACTCAGGAATTAAATACTGCTAAAATAAGAGCTTTAAGAGAACTTGGGTATGATGAAATAGATAAAAGTAATGCTAGTGAAGTTTTAGATAAAATAGCAGAAATTATGGCTCAAAAATTTTAATTTATGTCCCCTACTTTAATTTTATTTAAAAATAGGGAAGTGAACTGATATTAAATTAATTTTGAACTATATAGATGGATAATTATTAAACTTAAAATTAATTATATAACTAATAATTATATAGTTAATTTTTTAATATATAAATGAATATAATTATAATATATATTAATTTATTATATAGTATTATATATTTATAGTATAATCAATAAAATTAATAATATGATAAGAAATACTAATTTTATATTATAATTTAGGCTTAACAACTATACTACTTTTGATTAAATATCTTACTTCCTATAATTAATATTATGTTAACTTCTAATTTTTCAATATAAGCTTATTTTTGAGGTTTACGAAGTTCTTGTTTTTCTTTCTCTAATTTATGTCTTTTAGAAGTTATATAAGTATTTAAAAATAATGTATGAGAACAAGCAACATTCCATAATTCCATATAACCTTGTTGCATTAAATAATCTAATAAGTCAGAATATTCTACAATATCATGTTCTATAACCATAACTTGTATCTCTTTTAAAAATTGGAATACTTCAAAATTATTTAATATATCTGTTACATCAAAACCATTAAATAATTGTATTTGTGTACTATCGTATTGATACTTTTCTGGATTGTCTTTATGTGTAAAGTATCTAAAGTACCCTCTTACACTCTCTAAAGCAATAGGTAATGGCTGCCCTATTTCGTCCATTATTTGCTTTACTGTCTTATCAGTAGTTGGTCCAGGAAAAGACAATATAATGTGCCAATGTGCCTTTTTCTTCTCTCCAGTTGGATTAACATCTTTATCGTGAAGTGGACTTACTGCAAACGAAATACCTTTTAACTTTAAAATATCAATCCAATCTTCTGGTGCACTTTCCGGGTACACTACCCCACCCCAATTTCTTTTTTTTATCATATTTTTTCCTCCTATTTTTATTGATTTCACATTTCACACCATTGGGGGGTCGTAGTAGACCCCCAATGGTGTGAATAAATTTAAAGTTCGTTTATTGGCTCGAAAGTATCATACATTTGGGCTATGTATTTATTTCTTTTATAAATAAACATTGCTAGTATAGGACACTCCCATTCCATAGTTTCTTGATTAAAGATAGTATTTAGACCATCTCCGCAAGTAGTATAGAAGATAGGCAAGATAGGAAGTTTTCTAGTAGCAAACATAAACCTGGCTGGTCTTCTAAGCCACATAGGTAGTTCTTTCCATTCTTGGGTTATTAACATAACTATTCGACCTCTTTTCCTACTTTGCTGCAGCCAAGAGTAAAAAGGCTTGTCTGGTGGGCTATTTTTTGTATATTTTTTAGACACTTCGTCAATTATATAAATAACATTCTCTTCAATATCTTGTAATATTTCTTCTAACTTAGTAAAGTACTGTATCTCTCTTCCGGGTATCTCCAAACTCTTAATATTTGTTTTAATTTTATAGCTACATTTATTTATTCTTTCTAAATAATAAACTCCGAAATAAGTTTTACCACTACCTTGAAAGCCAGTGATAAAATAAACACCCCATTTGTCTTCTATATTAGGAACACCTCTTTTAATTAAAGATGGCATATCAATTTTTACTTTCATATTACCTCCAATTCCTAACTTCTTTAATAGAAATTAATGTATAATTATTTTTATGACAATTTTCTAAATAATAAAATAATTGTCCTACTTCTAAAAAACTTTTATGATAAAGTTTAATAAAAGGAGTATCACCTTTAATAAAACGAATTTTAATTGTATAATAATAAATCATAAAAACTCCTTTCTGGGCTCTGCCCAAAGTAGCCGGTCATGGCTACTTTTCCCGTTTAGTATAGGGGAGACCCCTATAACCCCCGTAGTAAAGATGGCTACGCCCCATCCCCTACTAATTTAGTAAAAATCATTACCAGACTTTTATTTTTTGTATTAGTGACCATATCTTAGTAATAGCAAAGGCATTAACTGAAATAGTATAATAACCTATTAAAAGAGTTAAATATAAAAGAACTACATATCTAGTAACACCAGGTAACATACTAAAAAAGTAGGCAAGTCCATTACCCATATAGGTATCTACTGCAGTAGTAAAACTACCTACCATTTGGGAAAAATCTGGAAAAATATTTGAAACTAATAAATTAAGTGGAGTTAAAACCAAATCTATTATTGAATTAAGTAATTTAAATAGACCACTAAAGATAGCATTTATCATTCTTTTTTGTCTCCTTTCTCTGAATCAGGTTTATACAATTGACTAAAGAAATCTTTCATCATTATAACATCAGTCCATATTTTAACTGCTAACATACCAACATTATAAATTAAAAATATACAGAAGAAAGAATCTATTAAACCCCAAAGCCAACTACCTAACCTTTCTTCAAGATTTATACATGGTAAGATTAATTCTGTTCCAAACATAGTTCCAAGACTAAATGGAGAACAAGTGCCAGATAAACCAGTATTAATATTACCTAATATTTTAAGTGGTAAAGTTAATAAAGAACTAATAGGACTTTTTGAGGCATCTGCTGATTTATCTTCTATTTTTGTTTTAGAACTATCTATGTTATTATCTTTTAATGTATCATTTGTTTTTTTTTGCTCTTCAGTTTGTTTTTTTATTTCTTCATTATTTTCTTGTAATTTTTTGTTAGTATTATCTATGCCACTCTGAATATTATTTAAATCGTTGGAATAATCGGGAACAGTGTCTAAGTCAGGAAGACTATACAGATTAATTAAAGTTTGGTAAACTTTATAAGTACGACTATTATAAACTTTCAAATTAAAAGTATTAACATAAACACCAGTAGTCTCATAAAAAGATTCAATATAAAAGTAATAATCAATATACCAACCGGAAGAACCGTTAGTAGTACATTTCTTAGTGGCAGTAGAGTTGCCTATATTATTAATCTTACCGGCAGAATTAGAAGTAATAGAGTAATCTAAGTAATCAGTAGAACAAGTACGAAGAACTATATACCTATTCTGAGAAGATTGTTCTACTTGATCATACTCGTATGTATAGCTTTCTTTTGATGACCAGTAAGTATTGTAAGGCAAATTAGTTCTATTCTGAATCTTAAAACTTAATACATCAGCCTTAACATTCAATGGAATTAACAGAAATAAAAATAATAAATATTTTAATTTTTTCATATTCTCAACCACTTTCCTAAAACTCTTGATACTATTTTAAAAGGAAAATAAAAGCAAATAATTAAAAGTATAAAAAATATAATCAAGATACTGTCAAAATCATTTCTATAATATACCGAATCTGTCAATACATCTGTTGATAAACAAACTGGTAAATAAGTAGTATAATTACCAAAAGTTTGTATACCATCTTTATAAATATAATTACTATTTATAAAATAATCTCTATACCCTATTTCAGTATTCTTTTGTGGTACTTCTTTATATGCTCTTATAGTATCAGATGACTGAACTACAAAACATTTATAGTTAGTTAAATCTGGAACATATATCATTATTTACCACCCCATAACAAATCTCTACAAAGATTTAAAACTAAAACTAAGCAAATTAATGTAGGTAACCAATTTATAAACTCTTTCATAAAAGTTAATACAACATCAAACATTTTTATCACTTCCCCATATTTCATTCTCAATATTTAATCTATTGTAGATTAATTCAATTGCAGTATCTATCCTTTTTATTAAAGCTAATAAAAGTAAACATATGCAACTCAATAAAACATAAATAAAAATCATTTCTACATCTCCTTTCTTTTAAATAATAAAAAAGAAAGCAAGTACTAAATACCTGCTTTTCCTTTTTGTGCTTTGCCTACTATTCTTCTTACAATTCTATAAGTAAAGGCGAATATTAATACTCCTCCAACAACGGGAATTAAAGAAGATAGATTAGTAAACATAGCGTCAGTTGTTAATACTGATTTTAAAGCAGTGACTAAACTCTCCATAGCAGTAGGTGTAGTTTCCACACCTCTCCCCTCCTTTCTCCTTAATTTCTATCTAAATTGATTGTTATCAATTAAAAAGGCATTTTTTTATTATCTTTTTTATCTAGACTTATTTTTAATAACTCTAATTCAGCAGGCTCTAAAAATACTTTTTTATCACAATTTTCGGTTAACTTAATAACTATACATTCATAAGTTCCACCATCTTTTTTAGTTAGTGTTTCTAATGTAGCCTTTAATTCTCTTTTATTATTTTCCATTTCTTACACTCCTTTCTAAAGAACATTTAATTTTATCTAAAAAATTAATTAATTTAGATAAAGTTCTTTTTTTTATTGTGGAATTATATTTATACCAATCAACATAATCAGTCCAGGACTGACAATTAATTAGTTTACCACCGCTATTAACATAGAACATGCACACTATCTCATGTTCATATTGATTTTTATAACCTACCTTATATTTATCAGAAAGATAAGCTATTTTTAAATATTTAGCATAATAATTTTTTTTATGTGGGTTATAATATATTGCAATCATAGTAGGAGTATATAGGGCTGGGGAGTTATGATTAGCTTCATTTACCTACTATCTCAAACCTTAGTTTCGTAGCACCCTATTCCTTTAGTGAATAGCTATATAAGTAATTACTATTAATTCCAAATAAAATATTATTACGCCTATATTTTTTTTAATAAAATTAATCATAGTAATCACCATCTAAAAAGATTTCTTCACCATAAATAATTTGAAACTCTAAGTCTTTATCGTATGTATAAATTAATTTATTTAGAACCTCTATTAAAGCATCTAAACTACAATAACCAACAATGTTAGTATTTTTGTAACCTCTCCAAATTAAATAATATTTTTTCATTTTATATACTCCTTTCTCTTTAGCAACATATTGTTGCTATCTGAATTAATAGTATCATAATGTTGCTATTTTGTCAATACTAAAATAGCAATAAAATAGCAAGACTTTACATCTAGTTAAAATGATACTAAAATAGTATAATATTTATGGAGGAAGAAATATATGATATCAAGTAATATAAGAGTACCAGAAGATTTATGGGAAGAATTAAAAAAAATAGCAGATAAAGAAGAAAGAAGTGTTAATGCACAAATAATATTTTTAATAAAAAAATGTATTGAAGAAAGCAAAAAAAAATAAAATGCCATTAAATGGCATTTATTTTCGTTTTAAGAGACTTTTTAATAGTCCGTATACTTAATATTATGTTAACTTCTATAAAAGAAGAAGATATAGTAAGAAGATTAAGTATATTATTCTCTATTTAGTAAATACTATAATTGGAGGTAATTAAAATGAGTAAGAAAAATAAAGATCTTAAGTCTAAATCAAAAAATAATAATTTTGATTGTAATTGTAATGAAACTAATTTAAATAATGAAGTTTCATGTGATTGTCATAAAGATAATTGTCATTGTACTAAGAAAAATAATACTAGTAACTTTGAAGAAAAAGGAGAATAGGTTTACCTACTCTTCTTTTAATTTATTTAATAGGGAAGTATACTCTTTAGTTATTTCTTCTAATCTTTCTTTAGTTTTGGCTTCATATCTAGTAGTTATATTAGGAGTTGTATTAGATTTTCTAACTAAAGCAAAACCATCATCATATAATACTTTAACACCATCTATAGTAATATACTTATAACCTTTGTTTTTACAGTACTCCTCTACTCTACTTACTATTATATCTTTTTTACTATCTTCTACTGGTATTTTATTTTCATCAGTAGAATAATATATTGGTATATTAAGTAGTAATTCTTCTACTGTTTTATTTGTTTTTGATAGTATTTCTACTAATCTTAATCCAGCATATATACCATCATCATTACCAATAAATTTATCTCTAAAATATAGATGTCCTGACATTTCACCACCAAATGGATAGTCGTTTTCTACAGATATTTTTTTAGTATAAGAGTTTCCTGTTCTAGTTTCTACTGGTTTTATACCTAATCTATTTAGTTCATCTTTTACAGCATTAGAACACTTGACATCGAAAAAACCTTCTTTTTTTTCAACTTTATTATAAATATCGCGCCATATCAAAATCATATATTTGTCAATAGGAACAAATTTTCCTTTATTATCTACTATTCCTACTCTATCACCATCGCCATCAAAAGCAATACCACAGTCTGCTTTAAGTTCTAATACCTTTTCTTTTAGAATGGTAAGATTTTCTTCGACAGCAGGATCAGGATGATGATTAGGAAATGTTCCATCAGATTCTGCAAATAGTGGAATATATTCAATGTTAGCAGTACTTTTAAAAATATCTGGTGCTACGATACTAGTGGTTCCATTACCACAGTCATATATAACTCTTAGTTTATTATTTCCCATATCAATGTGATTATGTATCATTTTTATATAATCTTCTTTGATATCAGCAGTTTCTACAAGGCCATTTCCACTACTATAAGTGCCACTTATGATGACATCGTATAAAGAACTTACTTCTTTACCAAATATATTATGAATACCATTATAACTAATTTTAAAGCCATTGTATTCTTTAGGATTATGGGAAGCTGTTATCATAACTCCGGCATGTATATTTAGCCTATCCCATGCATAATAATACATTGGTGTAGTAACAAGTCCTAATCTAATTACATTGATACCGCCTTCAGTTAAGCCTTTGATTAAGTTCTTTTCAATAATAGGACTAGATAGTCTATTATCATAACCTACAAGCATTTTATCTTTACCGAGCTCAGTTACCTTAGTAGCAATAGCTCTTCCAATATGGTATGATATTTCTTCTGTTATATCTTCATTCCATATTCCTCTTATATCATATTCTCTAAACATTTGTTTATTTAATTGCATATTAATCTCTCCTTTTATATAATTCATAATTTTCTTTTAATATATCAGTACTTACATTGGTATATATTTGAGTAGTAGTAATACTAGAATGACCAAGCATTTCTTGAATTGTACGAAGATCTGCTCCATTATTTAATAGATGTGTTGCAAATGAATGTCTCAATGTATGTGGAGTAATATTTTTATTGATACCTTTTAGTTCAGCTATATCTTTTATAATAAGAAAGAAACCTTGTCTAGTTATCTTTTTACCATGATTATTTAGAAAGATATTTTCAGTATAATAACCTTTTTTCATACTATCACGATATTCATAAATATATTTTTTTAAATAATCTATAGCTAACTCTCCTACTGGGACAATTCTTTCTTTACTACCTTTACCAAAACATTTAACATAACCATTATCTAAATCAATATCTTTTAATTTCAAATCAACTAATTCACTTACTCTAAGTCCTGAAGAATACATAAGTTCTAGCATTGCTTTATTTCGATAATCAAAAGCTGTATTAAGTGATATATCTAGCAATTTATCTACTTCCTCTATTGTTAGAGTATTAGGCAGTTTTCTTCTTAATCTAGGTTTATCTATTTTAATACTTACATCTTCAATATGATATTTTTCGCTTAAATATTTATGAAATAATTTTATTGATACTATCTTTCTTATGATACTAGATTTTTCATAATTATTTTTATCTAGATAACTTAAATAATCTATTATATTATTTTCTTTTATATTTAGAGCATTATTTATATGTTTTTTTGTTTCTAGATATTCTAAATATTTATAAATATCTTCAATATAAGATTCTACTGTTGTATCTACTTTTTTTAGTTTAATAGCGGTTAATTCTATTCTATATTCATTTAATATTTCTTTATTTTTTTTACTTATATTTAAACTATCTATCTTTATCATATTACCTACTCCATATAAATTATAGCATTTATTACTTATTTAGTAAACTTAATGACATTAATTTTACATTTATTATATGCACTATAAGCCTTACAATGTAAGTCTTATTAGTGTTAACTAAAGCCTTATAGTAAGTCTTTAGTTAATATATCAGCCATATCTATTATATATAAGCAATAACTATATACTATAATTTATTTGATGATAATACATATAATATTAAAATACTAAATAATTAAATTTATTTAAAATATAATAATTATTATAGTATATTTGGGTAAGATTGTAAAAAAATAATTCAAAAAATTAAAAAAGAACTAGATAGTTCTT